>Ga0207426_1000096_pt1 | contig 271627 bp, 231 predicted proteins | sample AraplaMF_Cvi_mMS_FD_184265 | JGI IMG/M metagenome (GOLD analysis project Ga0207426, IMG submission 184265) | Arabidopsis root microbial communities from the University of North Carolina, USA - plate scrape MF_Cvi_mMS (SPAdes) (version 2) | ecosystem: Host-associated > Plants > Roots >...
AGTCGCGTACCATTACGCGCACCGATAGAAATACCATACAGCAGTTTGTGTTGTCGGAGCTGGCTGATATTCAGAAAGACCTGCCCACCAACCAGCAGCAGTCGCAGAACGATCGTGGCCGCATTACCCGTGGCGCTGCAATAGCGCTCAGCGCACGCGTACACTTGTTCCGCAGTGAATGGCAGGCGGTGGTAACTGATTGCGAACAGCTGATCAACAAGACCGATAATGGTACCTATTCGTTGTTTAACAGCTATAGCAACCTGTTTACCGTAGCCAATGAATACAACAGCGAGGTAATCCTGGATCTGCAATATGGCGGGGCCAGAACTTACGACAAGCAACGCCAGTTTATGCCACAAACCATCGCAGCGCTGAGAAGTGTGCTGGTGCCTACGCAGGACCTGGTGAACGATTATATCATGACCAACGGTAAAGCCATCAGTGAAGCCGGCTCCGGTTACGATGAAAACAATCCCTATGTGAACAGGGACCCGCGTTTTGAAGCGACCATCCTGCACCACGGTTCTAAAGTGACCGACTTCAGCGGAGTGGTGCAAACCATTCTTACGCAACCGGGCTCCATACCCGCCACCAATACGGTGGATGATCAGGGTGCATCGCCTACCGGCTACTACTTCTATAAGTATTATGACCGTGCGGCTACCAATTATTCTTCTGGTTTAAACCTGATCCTTATCCGTTATGCCGATGTTTTGCTGATGTATGCGGAAGCAAAGAATGAACTGGGGCAGATGAATGCAGCCTTGTGGAATCAGACTATACAACCTTTGCGCGTTCGCGCCGGGTTTAATGATGCCGGCGCTACCCAATTTAATGCGGCGCTGAACAAAGAACAACTGCAAACGGTGATCCGTCGTGAAAGAAGAGCTGAGCTGGCTTTTGAAGGATTACGCATACTGGATATCCGCCGCTGGAAAACGGCTGATGTGGTGATGAACAGGCCGGTAAGAGGTATTAAAGTAACGTCCGGCGCCTTTAACAAGGACCCTAACGGATATATTATTGTAGAGAACAGGTTATTTACAAATCCCAAACATTACCTGTGGCCAGTGCCAACGATTGAACGCGATCAGAATAAAAATCTTTCACAAAATCAAGACTGGTAAACCTTCCACTTTAAAACTGTAATCACATGCAAAAATATTTAATCATCTTACTGAGTGTTGTATTATTTAGTTGCAAAAAAGACTACACACTCAATACCAATATACAGCCGGTAGCGAAGCTGACAGCTCCGCTGGATAATAAATACATTAAGCTGCAACCTACTACCAGTGCCACTGTTAGCTTTGAATGGGACCAAGCCCGTGCTGAAGACGGTTCGCTGGTAATCTATGAAGTGGCTTTTGATAAAGAGAGTGGTGATTTTTCTGCCCCGGTTGCAAAATTTTCGTCTGATGGCGGAGGCGTACAAAACAAGCTTACCTTGGCTCATAAAGACCTGAACAGCATTGCCGGTAAGGCTGGTATCGCCTCGCTGGCTACCGGCAAATTGAAATGGACGGTGCTGGCAGCCAAAGGATATAATATCCAGAAAGCGGCGGAAACCAAAACTATTGAAGTAGAAAGACCTAATGGCTTTGCAGAAATTCCGACAGATGTGTTCCTGACGGGCGAGGCAACAGAAGCAGGCGCTGACCTCTCGAAAGCGCTGAAGTTGAAGTCCACCGCACCGGGAGTATATGAAATTTATACATCTCTCAAAAATGGTAAATATCATTTTACTAACAGGAATACGGGTACGCCAAGTGTTTACTCTTTGCTCGGTACCGCTGTAAAGGAAGGGGGAGAAAGCGAACAAACTGCCGGCACCAAAGTATACCGTTTACGCCTGGATTTCAACAACGCTGCGGCTTCTGTAACAGAACTAACGTCTATAGGATTGTGGTTTGCACCATTGAATAAGTTCCTGTTTGAAATTAACTATGCCGGCAACGGTACCTGGAGCATTAAAAATCAGCTGATCACTTTTAAGCAGGAATCATGGGGCCGCGACGAGCGTTATAAATTCCGTTTAGCCGTTAAGGATAGTGATGGCGCTGCCGGGGAAGAATGGTTTGGCAGCTCAAATGCAGATAACAATCGTCCTACTGCGACTACGCCGCTGAGCTTCTGGGAGCTGAAGCCCATTGCAGGCAACGACCAGTGGGGCTACTGCTATAAGTTCGCCACAGAAGCGGATAACAAGAACTGCGACATCAATGTATACTTTACGACCGACAAGAATTACACGCACGAAATCATCGTCAAATAAACAGCTATGAAGATTTTACGCTTCTCTATATTGATACTGGCCCTTGGCTTCACCGCATGTTTGAAGGAACCTGTAGATGACGGTCCGGGTCCGGGCGCGGGCAAAGCGCGTAACGTATACAACTGGCCTCAGATAGCAGATTCTTCCTTCCAGGGACTGGTAAGCAATTTCTGGAACCAGGAAAAATACTTTAACCAGAATAGCGCAGGCGGTACCACCTTTAACTATTGGCCCAATGCGCATGCGCTGGACGTACTCACGGACGCGTATATACGTAAAAATGATCCTGCCATCAAAACGCGTATGGATGACTTACTGGCGGGTATGAAGGTAAAGAATGGGGGAACCTACATCAATCATTTTTATGATGATATGGAGTGGATGAACCTGGCCTGTTTGCGTGCCTTTGAAGCTACCGGCGATACCCGCTACAAAGATGTAGCGGTGATACTATGGAATGATATCAAAGGTGGATGGGATGATGTATGGGGTGGAGGTATCCACTGGAACAAGGACAAATCCAAAAACTATAAGAACACACCAGCCAATGCGCCTGCCTGTATTATTGCCTGCCGGATGTACGGCGTTACCCAGAACCCGGATGATATTGCCTGGGCAAAGAAAATATATGACTGGCAGAAGAGCACACTGGTAGATCCGGTAACCGGCCTGGTATGGGATGGTATTAACCAGGACGGTAGTGGGCAGGTAACCAAAAACTGGAACTTCACCTATAACCAGGGCGTTTTTATAGGCGCCGGGGTAGAGCTCTATAAGCTCACGGGACAGAATATTTATATCAATGATGCGCTGAAAACGGCCAGCAACGTACTTGGCGGCGGTTTTACCAATGCCAATATCCTGAAGGATGAAGGTGCCGGCGACGGTGGCTTATTTAAAGGTGTGTTGGTACGTTACCTCATGTTATTGATTACAGATGGCAGTATCAGCAGTACGGATGTTGCAAAGTATGCCGGTTTCCTGCAGCTGAATGCGGAAACATTATGGCAGAAGGGAACTACCCGGCCGCAGGTATTATTTAATAAAGACTGGACCACGGTTGCCACCAGCAGTGATCTGACTACACAGCTGAGTGGTGCGATGCTGATAGAAGCCGCTACCAGGTTAAAGAGTATGGGATTGCTTAAGTAATTAAAAGAGATGAAGGGGAGAAGAAGAACAACTGCTACCTTATGCTGTTTGCTGTTTGCCGGTGCTGTTTTTGCCCAGCGCAACCGGCAAAGGGCGGAAATGTTGCAGAAGGCAGTCGATAAATATTTGTATGAGCGAAAAAGCGGGTTGTACATTCAAACCAGCGACCCTGCCATGAATCATAATCTGCATGCAGATCTGTGGGGCCTTTGCGGGATGGTGCAGGCGGCGAATGAAATGGAGAAGCTACATCCCGGGAAGGCATATATGCAACCGGTGGTAACTGCCATCAACCAATATTATGATCCGATTCCACCGGCGCCGGGCTATGCGTCTTACGTAGTAAACGAAAGGAGGGAAGACCGCTTTTACGACGACAATCAATGGATCGGTATCGCTTACCTCGACGCCTATACGCGTACGCGGAAACATTGGTACCTGCAGAAGGGCGTGGAGATCTGGCGTTTTATGATGACGGGTTATGATACGGTGAGTGGCGGCGGTTTGTATTGGAAGGAGAGGGATAAAACTACCAAGAACACCTGTTCCAATGCACCGGCCATAGTACTGGCGCTGCAGTTGTACGATGTTACCCGCAGGAAATCATATCTTGACACTGCTATGTTGCTGTACAATTGGGTGAACAGGCACCTGCGTGATACCGATGGGGTGTACTGGGATGCCTTGAAGCCGGAGGAGAACAACCGTATTGACTCTGCGGCATATACCTATAACACAGGGACCATGCTGGAAGCAAATGTAAAGTTGTATCGTATTACTAAAAATGCGCAGTACCTGAAGGAGGCCAAACATATTGCAGCTGGAGGGTATCAGCGGTTTTTCAGGAACGGACGGTTTCGTTCCCCGTACTGGTTTAATGCGGTGTTGCTGAGAGGCTATGCAGCATTGTACAAAGCAGACAATAACAAAAAGTATATTAACGCTATGCAGGAATACGCGGATAAAGTGTGGGAGCATGACCGGGACGGCAATACCAATTTACTGGGCAATCGCCCGGAAAAGGAATTGCTCGGACAGGCAGGGATGATGGAAATATACGCGCGACTTGCCGGTATTTAATATTTAACGCTACACGAAGAGCCTGCAACGTTCCCGTTGCGGGCTTTTTTTTGCGCTGATTTAGTAAGGGACTGTTATTATTTTGCTATGATATTACATAATTCCTTAATTTTATGACATTTATTATTAATTTATCGGCAGGAATAGTTATTCCTGTTGGTGTAAAATAGAGAAGAAGATAACCTATCCTATCCTTATGAGGCTGATGTTATTGCTGTTTTTTGTCGTCGTGTCGCTGCCTATTTATGGGCAGACTGCCGCGCCGGCTGCAAAAAAGGGTAATAGATCTACCGAGTTCCAGATGAAGGAGGGGAGTTACCTGAGTTTTGCGCAGGTGAATTTAAGTCTGGGTGAAATCGGCTTCCGGGTGGAAGTTGCCTCAGAGCATAAAAAGAGCAATGCCCGGTTGGAGTTCCGCATCGACAAACCTAAAGGGAAGGTTATCGGTACGCTTGAAATCCCCTATACCGGCGACAGCACCTATGCATTGAAGTTGACCGGCAACTTAAGACATGCCGAGGGCGTGCATGATCTGTATCTTGTAGCAAAGGGCGCTATGCCTTTCAGCATCACTTCTTTCGGGTTTATCTACAATTATTAGTATAGCCGTTTACGTTATAGCAATATTTTTTTGGAAAGATGAAATAGGTATGTATATTTGCAACCCCTGACACAATATCAGTTGCCCAGATGGCGAAATTGGTAGACGCACTGTGTTCAGGTCGCAGCGCCTGCAAGGGTGTGCTGGTTCGAATCCAGTTCTGGGCACGAAAGTGGACAAATCGAGATTTACTTCGGTTTGTCCACTTTTATTTTCGGTAAAACCCGCGTCCAGCGTATATATTAGGGATCAAGTTGAAAAGTTGGGGGATCTTCAAAAATCACCTTGCGAATAGTATTGTTGCAATCCGTTGTACAAACTTACTCCGTCTTCATATACTACACAGATTTCAGCTGACTGGCTGAGAGTATAATCCAATAAAATCACATTATGGAATAGTTGCGATTTGATCCTTTCAAAAACTAGTTTCACGAATTTCATTTCTTCCATCCTTGCTACTTTGCTACAAGGTTTTAACTTTTTGTCTTGGTGTGACTTTCTCCCACTGAACACATCCGCCTTCGCTGGACGCACATAGTTCGGTAAGTTTTAAGCGGTTAATTTTTCTGTCCTTACGACGTGTACCTTTTGATATACAAGACAATTTCACCACCATACCTGCTGATTATCAATGTATCCAAAAGGGCGCGCCAATCTTTCATTTCTACCTTTTTCGATAAGTCGGTAAATTCCTCCGGATGGCACTTTCTCTACTGGAAGCACAGAATCCCGTATAGAAACGATGTCGGATACCTTTTGCCACTCACCATCATTATCAATAAAATAAAGCGTGTATTCTTTACCCATCTTCACCCATGACTCTGAACCGGTATTGAGTTTAGAAAGTTTCATCTCCAAAAGAACACGTTTATCAGCAGAAAAGTAGATCTGCCGTCCTGCTGTATCCAATAAAAAAGGACGTCCAGTTAGTCGAAAACCATCACCATCTGGTAATGCAACATAGTACAAAATGTTTTTTCCCATTTGCTTTATACGCACCTCTGTACCTCGCAGAATGTTGCCCCAATAAACTGGAGTCCATTCGCCAAAGTTAAAAGCACATATATAGGCAATTTTCTTCTCGGTTCTTTGGGGAAGGATAAAGTTGATATCGGCAACATCAGTATGAACGGCAGTAACATCCAACCAGTGATCGTGCGCTATACCAGGTAGCAAAAAGGAATCATTGCCCATATAAGGCCTAATAGAGTCCCTCCAGGTATTTGTAGGAATAAAACTAATCCGGAAAGCTTTTGCTGCATGCTTTAACTCATGCCCCGGAATAGCATTTATCATTCCAGTTGAGTCCAATGCAGCGACCTCTGCATGTCCGCCATTCTTTGATCCCCAAAAAGGAACATAATCCAATGCCGCCGGAATACCGAAGCTACGCAACATGTAAACAGCCGTATAAGCGCCAAAGTAGCAATCACCTTTTCTAAGACATTTCATCATATCGAAAGACATTGATCCGTAATGTTCCAAAGGTATATTGTCAAAGGCGTACCAATTTTCTGCCATGGACAATAACTTCAATGTGACCGTCATCAGGTTTTCTTTGTTACTATGTAGCTCTAGTTTATAAGCAGCCAATACCTCTTTCAATAATCGTTCATGCTCTCTAAAAAAAAACGTACGCCAGTTCTGGGATTCTTCCTGATAGATTTTATAGGCAAGCAAATAATTATGAAGTATATTTTTGTCCACTTTATGATTCCATGCCCATGTTTTCATATAAAAGTTATAACTATCTATATGAGTTTCTAACAGACTATCAGAGAAGATGCTACTATCTGGCAGAAGTTCTTTACGGATAGACAGACCATTTTTGATCAGAAACGAAGGCAGATCTATGGTATCTAAACTAACTTTAACAGTCTTATCTGCTACTTCATCGTAAAAAACATTTCTCACCGATGTTTGTTGCTTAAGCTGTTCTTTAAAAAACAATGCAGCCTCTAGTCTAAAAGAGTCTTCAGGGCTTTCTGAATACTTTCGAATTAATGTATTGATGTCCGCATGTTGAGTCCTATTACTGCAGGAAGCGATTGAAATAATGAAAAATAGTAGGAAAATATTGTACTTTACCCGCATGATTTTTTATTTTCGTTTTAAAAATGCTGAAGGTAATGGGAGTAGAAGTTGTTGAGTAACAAGACTCCTTTTCCTATTTACCGGATGAGGCACATTGGTAATACCAAATTTCTTCCCGTTTGCTGAAATATTGATTGCATCAACTGGCTTCTCCAGCTCCTGTAGAGAAATCTGGTTATTAAGTTTTGCCCATCGTAACAATGACCAATACCGATCATTCTCAAAGAATAGTTCTACACGTCGCTCGTTTTTATAACCTTCCCATGTAAGCGATAGGGGAAGGTGGCTAGGAATGGGAGGTAATCCTCCATGCAGCGTATGGGTTATATTTATCACTGCTATTGCCGAATCTCTGTTACCACTAAGTAATAGAGCTTCTGCATAATTCAGCAACACTTCTCCCAGGCGCAAAACAGGAAGAACATGATCAGTCGCATCAGTATACCAAACTTTCTTTGTTTCGTACAACGTCTTCCGTACATAGTAACCTGTGGGAGATAACTGATTACCGTCTTTCCGCGCATAAGTACTTAGATTTCCACTATCTCTTGTAAAAACCACGCTGTTAAAATAACTGGACGAGTCATATACGATACTTGCATAAAACCTTTTATCACGTTGTGTATACAAAATCGAAGAGACATAATCTTGCCCTGGTCTGTATTGCTTATATAGATTGGTCTCATTCCACTTCTTTGCCCCCCCATCATTATCAATAACCAGGTAAGCATCTGTTAAATTTTGAGTTGGATACCTTTTCGACCATCCGTCAAATGCATCCCTTAGCAATGGGCCATAACCCGATTTCATTTTTCCATCAGACTGATTCACAACTAAATCCTGCATCAGCGTATGCTGAAATGTTGTATAGGCCTTTGGCTTATATACTTCTAAGATAACTTCCCTACTGCCCCGGCCTTTGCTAAAATCGTTGAAGATACCTTTATAGTCGGGATCTATCCTATATTCCTTCTGTCGTAAGATGACTTTAGCTGATTGCATTACCCAAGTCAAGTATCGCTGCCTTTCTTCTGGAACATATGCTGCCGCTTGTAAGGATACTCGCGTTATCATGGCCAGTGCAGCCACTTTAGATGCCCTTTCAGTGCTACAAACATCCGGTAACAGCGTCGCACAACGCTGAAAATTATCAATAATAAAGCGGTAGGTTTCAGACAAAGAAGAATAATTCAGCCCCGAACTAAAAAATTCATTCCCAGTTGCCAGGGAATCAAGATTCAAAGCACCGAATCGCTGTACCCAATAGTAATAAACCATGTTTTTCAGGAACGATAGCTCCGCCTCCCAACGAACACGGTTGCTGTCATTTATCTTAGTATTTTCTTTTATGATCGTCGCCAGCTGATTACATAATTCTATTTTACCCGATTGATTCCATTCATCAGCATAGGCGTTATCACTCCCTACGACAGCTATCGGATTATACAGATTGTCTGTCCGTTCATCTGTTGTACAGGCATCATAATAGAGTGGGAACATTATTTTATCATAAGTATCCTCAATCAGGCTCTCTATCAATGCACTATCGCTTACCAATAATGCGAGATGGTTCTTTCCAAAAACATTCGCAGACGGAGTATCCGGTGCGTTGCACGCGGTAAACTTAATACTGCACAAACCCAAAATTAACGTGATAAAGTATCGTAACGTCATTGCCAGAAATTCAAGGGGTAATAAAAGATGTGTACCTTACCTAATCAAGGCCTTACTAGCCATTTACCAGAGAAATACAATGATTCTTTGCGTGCCGTAAGGTGTTAATTTTCATAATTGAACGGTTTAATAAATCCAAACTAAGTAATCCATTTGCGTTCCCTAATTTTCCACTCTCAACTTTTCAAACAAGTTCTAAATTCTAAGTACCAAGTGTAAACCAGTATATCCACACAACCTACTTTCAGTTTTTGTTGTATCCTAATAAACCGGAGCTGTGATTTTTGAAACCCGTTTCTTATTCCCCAAAGGTCATTTTTTCCTTCAACTGTCTTTGAATAATTATCACTTCCTGCAACAACGCAGTTGTTTTCAGATTGGCTATTTTTAGTTTGCTCCTTAAAATAGCGGAACAATATTTATCGGCTTCAGACAATCTATTAGTAGCTAATAACAATTTCAATAAGTTCACTTTTGCCTGTAGCCTACCTGGCACCATATTTAACGCATATCTGAATGATTTTTCAGCTTTCTGATATTCCCCTGTATCTTGATAACAAATACCGAGATCGTTAAACAAGCTCACATCTGAATATGACTCTGAAGACAATATAAACAGCTGCTTTGCCCTTTCGTACTCACCTGCCTGCATTAGCACACAAGCAAAGTTATAAAGAAACATTGCATCGCTATGCAACACAGAGTTATCCAGTTTCTCATATTCAGGTATAAGCAACCGTGTATCGTCACGCAAAGACAACTTGTAGTTTTTCTGCCATACAGTTAATATATAAATGTAAAAAAACATATATAAAATCAAACAGCCATTCAGAATGATCGCTATCACTCTACCACTATTGTTACAGAATTTACCAGGAATCAGTCGTATGGATGTTGTCGGGGAAAGTTCAGCACAACAGGCAATCACATAACAGATTAATATCAGAAAGGGGGTATAAAAAAAGGGATAGGAAAATAAAGCACTAAAGAGGATAATAAACAAGGTAAACCTTACTATATGTCCCAATATACAATGCTGTTGCAGAACGCGGAATCTGAAACACAGGATAATAAGAACAATAAAAAGTGTCAAGCCAGCAAGGCCTTGCTCTATCGCAATAAGCATATATTCATTTAAGGGATGATGGAGCACGCCTGCATTACTGATTTCGGCCAATGAAGAGGGATGGCTCTCAAAATAACTAGCCTGTGCTGCCATGTATACAAGGCTAAATTGATTATTACCATACCCTGTTACTATATGCTCCCGAATCAGCGATAAACTTATCTTCCAGATAAACATCCGTCCGTTGGTGGAAGCAGATTTCAGCAGCAACAGTAAAGGACAACAGCCAATAAAAATTATTAGCATTTTCCATTTCCATTTTACAACTGCTCTATCCCCTGCCTGCTGACTTGCCGTTCCCATATTTGCAGGAATCAAAATAAAAGCAGCAGACAAAAAAGCAGCAGCCCATGCAGTTCTGGAAAATAGGATCAGCAGCAAAATCAGAGAAGCTGCAGAAAGTACTATCAGGGTATACATCACCGTTTTAGACAAACCCAAACCTGCCAATCGTTTCCTATTAACCACTAGGTAAAGCGATAACACCTGAATGATGGCAACTAAACAAGCATAAGGTGAAGGATTATCAAATGTGCCTATCACCTTAAAGAATTCACGGGAAGAGGTTAATACATTAAAATATTGTAGATAGCCATGCAGAACAGTAATCCCGGCAGAAAAAATAAGCATTAGGCTTATACACTTGTAATCACTTAATGAATATTTAACCTTGCTTGTGAAACGAAAGAAATAATAAAATAAAGTCAGTAGAATGGGTTTATTAATAGACGCAAAGTCCAGGGCGCTACAATTCCGTAGCAGGATATTCAACCACATGTAAACGAGATAGGCTGTAACCGCTATATCTATCAAGGAAACCCGGCCACCAATAGGGCCGTCATCCCAGGAAAAGATAAAATTTAATACAACTCCGACCAATAACAGGCTAATCAGGCAAGCATCTGTTAATTGCCGGTCAATCACTGACTTACCACCATTAAAAAAAAGTGCGACGCAAAAAAAAACAAGAAAGGAATAGGGCCCTGTAATATACCTTCTCCCTTTGTACAATGGATAGTAAAAATAACGAATCAGAGTAATGAGCATTATTTTATTTGACTTATAATGGCTTTAATTTTTTCACCGGAATCCTTCGAATAGCCCGCATCGGCATAAACAATTCGTCCGTTTCTATCAATAATGTAAATGGTAGGATACCCTGAAGCATGATACATATTGGCCACACGTAAAGCGTCCATTAAAATAGGATAGTTTATCCTTCCATCCGCAAAGGCTTGTACTTTACTGTGGTTACTGTCATATACATTCAAACCGAGCACTGCTATATCTCTGCTTTTGTACAAGCTATCTATTTCATTTAATACCGGCGTCATTTTCAAACAAGGGAAACACGACATATACCAAAAATCTAGGACGACAATTTTACCCCTTAAACTAGCTAATTCAATTATCTTTCCCTGAAGATCTGCCAACTGCCAGGAAGGCGCCAATTCACCTACATTGAGTAATGATACGTCTGCTGCTTTTGTTTTAACAATAACTTTATATTGTTGTTGTTGCTTCTCGCTGATAAAAAAATAGGTACTATCACACTCAGACAACGTAACGTTATCAAATGTGTATTCCATATACTGCTTAAACTTATCCATTTCTGCATAGCTGATAGTACGTCTGGGAAATAGAGTATTCCTATCCAGCGAAATGGCATATGTCGATTTTTTTATAATGTCCATAGGCTTAAAGGAAGTATTGATATCAATAGCATACCTGCTTTCCACAATTTCAGCACGAAGCACATTTGAATTCATATTGGCATTCCGGAAAGGTTGTAGCAGATGTCTGTCTTTAATAAGATCCGGAATAATAAAAACAATAGAGTTCCCAGTAAAATTCGTATATCCATCTTTCTTTACATCATAAACATTAATCGTTTTCTTTTCCTCATCCATCCACATGATTTGCTTCCCATTATAGATCACATTCTGACCATTATTCTGATGAATATTAACCCAATAACCTAACGAATCACCTTCTTTTTTGATCAGACTACACTGGCCTTCCAATGTAACAGTGTCATTATCCATAAAATACAATTTCTTCGCCCTAAAAGTAAAGCTAATACCTTTAATGGATTGGTAAAAACTATCAATTCTAGTGGCCCATTTTAGCTCAAATTGTCGCTGTCCCTTCCCAACGGAAACGATTACTAAGCAAAAGAAGACAACAGATAAGGTACTTTTGCTTTTACAGTTCATTTAAAAAAATTTAAAAGGTCCTGCAAAAACACTTACTTTTACAGGACCTTAATTTACTATTAGTTAACAAGGTTATTTGCTTCAAATTTCAAATACAGGTCACTTCTTTTCGGATTCGTATTTGAGATCACCCTGAGTATTTTCGTGGCTGTCTTTTCAGACTTATCCACTTTTACATGCGCAGTAATAATCCCGCTATCTCCAGGCTGAATAGGTATCCTGGGAAAGTCAACGACAGTGCAACCACACGAAGGTTTTACGTCTTTGATCAACAGCGTTTTGCTCCCTGCATTTTTAAACTTGAAAGCATGCATAATCTCCTTCTCCGCTCCAATGTTTCCCATATCAAAAACTGTCTGACTGACGCTAAAAACCGGATAATTAAGACTATCCTGCTTTACATTATTAGTAGTTCGTTCTTCGGGTATTTCTATTACCTTGAGAGTAGAATCACTGTTGAACTTACAAGAGCCCATTAAAAAGCAAACAAGAATAGAGAGAGATATAAGATAGTGTTTCATAAAATATTTACGGATTATTGTTAATCGTCTGTACCCCTTCCATTTCCCGGCTGCCAGAGGGATGAATCCATTTACAATTTACTCAACCGCCAAAACACACCCCGCTCCGCTTGTACTACCACAGTAGCAATGCCAGATACCATCTGATCCCTTCTCCAAGACGCAGCCTGAACAGCTACTGTCCGCCGCTGTGCATTTGAATGATTCTTGTGGCGAGACAAGATATAACGCATTATTCTTCAGCTCCAGCTTTGTCATAGATACCTCATGCCCACCCTTGACAAGCACTTTCAGTCGCAAATAATAGTCGTTACCACTATGAACAATGGAACGATCTCTTAATTCAAAATTGCCTGCTCCTGTTGTCGTAACGATACGAAACTTTCTGCTGACCATCTCTTGTTTCATTTGACTTTTGGAAATCACTCCTTCTACACTACCACCACTCAATCTTCCAATGAGAAGGCCATTGGTATGCTCAGGCTCAATATTATTACCTTTACTACAACTCATCATCCCCATTGATAGTAAGATAAACAGTGTCAAAATAGTTGCTGTACATTTAATGATTTTCATAAAATACCTTATTTGATAAATAAAAAATAAAATCATTCAGAACTCAACACGCAGGAACTATCACCTTTGTCATTCCTGCATTCGCAACTGAGCTCAAGAGTTGTAAATATAACTGCACAGGAAGTACACTTTCCTGCGCAGGAATAAGTTTCATTGGAAGACAGCAAATTTTTACCAGCATCCACTTTCAATTTGTTGTAAATTAGAAACTCATCTCCTTTGGTTGTTTTAATAGACAGGGCCAGATAGTAGGACGTATTATACTTTAGAATTTCTCTTTTCTCTATCGTATAATCCTGATTCTTTGCCCTATTGGCGATAAAAGTAAGGCAGGACTTATCTAACTGTGCACTAATGTGGCTAATATCAGCAACATTTAGTACCTGCTTATCAGAGACCCTGCCGATAGCATTGCTATTGCTGAGTAAACTATCCGGAGCATCGCCCTGTTTGGTACAAGCAACGGCAGCCATACAAAAAAGCAAAATAAAAAGCCGGAATACAGACTTCGTGGACATAATTTTCATTGAGTGTTTATTATTGATTGATGAATAAATTCATGGTAAATTGCCAGATAACTTAATAGACTATACGAAAATAGGGCAACCTACAGGCGTGCCGATATCGTTCACCGCTCCAATACGCATGTAATAAACAAACGGATATGGCACCATTCCATGCATTCATTTCAGAATGCAGAGAATTATTTCTTTTGAGAACCGGGTTATTTTACTCCAACCAATGCCTTACCGGCAACTTCCTATTCGTATATTATTCACTGGATTTGAACAAGAAATAGGTTCATGTACTAAAGGGTTTCAATTTAACAGCAAAAGCTAAAGAAATCTTAAGTTCAAAAGCCTTGTAGCGGTAAATCCTGAAAGAGCTAAATTGTAGCTGCTTATTAGGCAGGACCTAAATTGTCATAGTTCGTCTACATACATCTTCAGTTATTTATTTGGAATTTGGGTGTATATCTAATCTCTCAGTTAACAATCATTATAAAACGAAGGTCTATAATTAAAATGATTACGACTAATGCTTTCTTGACTTTATTCACATCAATATTTGCCTTTTGCTCACAAGATAACTTAATATAAAAATGAGATTGTTTACATTTCAATGTACCGGTTTAGACGATATTTCCACCAGGTAAAATAGCGAATAAGATAATGTACAAACCTGTCCTATATAAATGCGATAGGGTAAACATCTAGCGGGAAGGGTGAGGTGTATAGGGTAAGTTGTGAAAAATACAGTCTAAAGATATGAAGTTATTGCTTACAGAGAACAGTATTCGGGAATGTGATACTAGCAGACAAATATTGGTTTGAGCAAACCACAGACAAGAAGAGGGCCGGATGCTGGCAGTCCAAAGAGGTAGACAGGTGAAAAGAAAAAGCCGGAGCGGGGCGGTTTTGCGATAAGCGTTGTAGGAGGTCAGCTACACTACAATTAAAATAAAGTGTTTCCAAAGTCTACCAGATTGCCTCCCTTCCCGGTTCCATGATCGTACCAGACGTTAATTGCCTGTTCACTTTGAAGAATGGTGTTTTTTCATCCCGTAACGGGATAGATACCAATAATCTTCGTTTCTTATCTTTTGGGGTTGATGACCCAATGAGGCCAAATAATCTACCAGATCAATTTGTTTTGCCTCTGCACACATTAAACTTTTCATATACACGTTTTCGGATTCACAATAATTATGTACAATAGAAAAACGGCCTGCAAACACTGGTTTTCTAAACCAAAATACTTGCAAGCCGTTCTAAATCAGTTAAAAAGTGGTTCGAGAAAAGTACACTCCGGTGCACTAGAGTGGACAAATCGAGATTAATCTTGGTTTGTCCATTTTTATTTTCGGGGAAACCGGCGCTCAGCGCGTGAATGAGCTTGACGGCTTCGTTAAGTCGGGCGGTTCGATAATTGATTCTAGTGAAAAAGAGTTTTTTGAGGAAAATCGAACCATCTTCTCTTTCTGAATGAAATAGTTCTCACTGCCTTAACTTCTAATTAACGCTTACCATTTTTTCGTTCTCTAATTTTCCTGTTATTCATTTATCATGAAATCAGGCATCTCCAAACATTGGATTGCTGATAAAGAACGAGCATAATGGCTAAAAGAAAAAATGCAACATCAACCGAACAATCCTTGTTGAGTGACCTTTCGCAGCTAATCGAACAAAGCCAGCGGCAAGTATTTTCACATGCTAACAGTACCGTTACGATACTTTTCTGGCAAATTGGCCATCGCATTAACGATGAAATCCTCAAAAATAAACGGGCGGAGTATGCAAAACAGATTGTGTCGACAGTGTCGACACAATTGAAGGGTCAATATGGAAAAAACTTCCCCCAATTGCTTTTTTTTCAATAACAGAGATGCACAAACAGTCCTGATGATCATGAATAAACTACTACCAAAGCCCCTTCCTGAAAACATCCGGCGAAACACCAGCCTGTTTCTTGAAAAATTTACAGAAGTAAGAATTGTCCTCAAAATTCAGGCTATAGGCAATCTCGGTGACAGTAAGATCCAGGTTGACTAACATGCGCTTTGCTTCCAGCACAATCCGGTTCCTGATCATGTCTCCGGCGGAAGATCCCAAGAACTCTTTACAAATTGCATTAAGATGATTGGGAGTAACGCATAACAGGCTGGCATAATGTTTTGGTAAACGATGGTGCAGGTAATGCTCCCCGATCAATTTTTCAAAACTGCGCAAAGTAGCGTGGTTATGATTTTCCGGATTCTTCGCTCCATCTGCATCGCCGTTGGATTTCGCTATCATTAAAAAGAATTCCAATAGCAGCACGCGCAGGATATCCTGTCTGAACCTACCCTGGTGCTCTTCTTCCTTGACTGCTTTCTCCATAATCGCCAATACGGAAGACTGTTCTTCTTCAGCTATTTCCACTACTGAATAATGGACGTTGCCGCTTAGAAACGGGAACTGCTCCAGGTACTGACTGTTCAACAGGAAGGACTTAAAGAACCCGGCAGAAAAATTGATCACATAGCCATCTACCTCGCCTTCAAAGTCCCAGCCATGGATCTGGCCAGGCGCCATAAAATAAACATGATACGGCTGTACACGAAACTTTTCAAAATCTATGGAATGGCTACCGCCACCCTTCGTAAAAACTACAATGTGATAAAAATCGTGTCTGTGCGGGAAATGAAGTTTCCTCATCGCCTTTAAGTAAGGGCCAAATGGTTTTACGATAATATCTTCCTCCTGCGAATAGGAAAACTTACAGATATCATAAATAGGAAACTCCTTTTTCATGGTAGGATGCAGTGATCAGGCGATAAAGATAAGCAACGTTTTACACGGTGCTGCTATCCATCAGATAAACACTTTCAAGACAGGAGGGAAGGTGATTTGGAACTTCCAGGTCCTTTACAAATCCTGTTGCCAGATCAATCACCCAGCCGAAGATCTGGAGGTCGCTTCTTTCTGTCCAGGCATTCTGGATAATGGAAGTTTTGCAAAGGTTGTTTACCTGTTCTACTACATTTAATTCTACAAGCCGTTTATACCTTTTATGATCGGTCAATCCATCAAGCTCGCTCTGGTGCAGCCTGTACACGTCCTTGATGTTGCGCAGCCAGTTATCCATCAGGCCAAACTGCTGTTTCCCCATTGCTGCTGCAATCCCACCGCAACCGTAATGCCCTGCTACAATAACATTTCTGACCTTCAGCACGTTGACTGCATAGTCCAGCACACTGAGCATATTAATGTCAGTATGTACGCATACGTTGGCAATGTTCCGGTGCACAAATACCTCGCCCGCCTTTGTTCCTGTTACCTCGTTCACCGGAACGCGGCTATCAGAACAGCCAATCCAGAGTGTTTCGGGATGCTGCCCGCATGCCAGTTTTTCGAAGAACGCCGGATCATCCTGCAAACTGTTTTCAACCCATTTCCTGTTGCCCGCCAGCAGGCGGGAATAGCTATTTTCCATAATTTTTAGTTTAGAGATTATATCAGATCTTTCCCTATACTACCATTTTTTGAAAGGCAGGAACTTGCCTTCCATGGTGATTTTAACACGATCGCCATTCGGGTTTTCGACCCTGTCAATATCCATGGTGAAATCTATCGCACTCATAATACCGTCGCCGAATTTTTCATTGATAACTGCTTTTAAGGTAGATCCATACACCTGCAGCAACTCATAAAAACGGTATTGGGTGGGATCAGTGGGAGGTACCTGCTCCAACGAACCCCTGAGCGGTATTTCCTGGAGGGACTGCACCTGCGCTTCATTCAGCCCGAGCAGGATACCCGCTTTTTCTGCTTCTTCCTGGTCCATTGTTGCCTGACCATGCAGCGCAAGTGTGGTCCAGACCAGGCTTTTTCCAATAGCGTCCGCTGCTGCCTGGTAGCTGATCTTTTTGTCTTTCAATATTTGGATAATCTGTGTGGTAGCTGTTTTTCTGTCCATGTTTTTATTTTTATTGACATCAAAATTATAGCAACCCTCAGCCATTCCATGGTTGTTTTTATGGTGTGTGCGGTATAAATCGGATTAGCCCGATTGCTGTTGGAGAGTATTGAACGGGATAGCAGGAGGAATTGTCTGTTCAGATTTTACAAAACATAGCTGGTAAACCATTATGAGAGTGGTTTTCAGCTTACAGGGGTATATTACTTATTGAGAGATCAGCGGAAACCGGATTGCTATCGTTGCATAGTTCCGCGCATCGGAGCATATACAGGAGAATAGGCCGGGGCATAAAACGGAGAATAGCCGTTATAATTGCTTCTGCCTACGCCAACGCTGCCGGAAATGGAAAACGTTTTGTCATTACTAATATACATGACGCCTATTTTAGCATCGGACCAGGCAGCAAAGTTGTTAGTCTGCATGAAACTGTTGTTTTTATTCATCGCAGGCTGATAGGGCATGTTGTAACGGAAAACAGTAGGCGCCACTGATACGCCTCCGAAGGCATACAGGTTATTGGTCAGTTGACGGTTAATCTGTAACGCCAAAGGCACCGACAAGAACGAAGTACTTCCTCCTTTAAATGCTGTAAAGCCGGTGGAAACACCGGCGTATTTTGTAACAAACCATTTCTTATGAATATTACCGCTATCGTTTACCTGTTGAGGATGATGGACGCCTGATTCCGGGCCATTCATAGCTCCCAAAGATGGAGCTACCTGTGCCTTCACAGCCATACCTGACATTAAAACAGCAGCAAAAAGGATTGTCCGTAACATACGGATAAAGATAAGTATCCTTTTTTTATTAAAATGCTAACAGATTCACAATTATCCCTGTTTTTTCAGGATCCACACGCCGCTAGTACCCGGTTTTCTTTCGTCTGTCGCCTTTTTCAACAAAGTGTCACCAGCAGCAATATTGCCGAATATTTCCACTCCGGCATCAACGGTCATGCCTTGCCTGACATCCACCCATTCTGCTTTTCCATCTTTCACCCGGATAACAAACTTTTTTTCCTGTGTGGTAGCAACCGATGAGAAAGGAACAATGAAAGATGGTGCATTCCTTGTCAACGGAATTTTCACATAACAAAACACACCAGCTTTTAACCGGTGGTCGCTGTTGTCCACCTTAAATTCCCATAGTTCGGTACGGGTGTTGGGATCTATGGTTTCGGACTTGCGTGTGAGTGCAGCGTTGAAACGCACTGTAGGGTAGGCGTCTACCCTGAAGTCAATATCTTTGAGTCCTCCGGCGGCCGCCACATATATCTCGGGAACGGCTACACGCAAACGCAGGGTATTATTGTTTTGTACGGTCAGTAACATGGCATTGGTACCCACCAGTGCTCCGGGATCAGCTTTACGGGCAGTAATCACACCATCAAAAGGAGCAATGATATAGAGATATCCGGATACAGCTTTGTAAGACTGCGCCTGCCTTCCCGCGGCAACAAAGGTGGCACTGTCGGCCTGCATCTGGTTGCGGGTGCGCTCCAGGTCTACCGGTGCAACAATACCGGGCGTGTTAGCCTGTGATGCGCGGTACAATCTTTCATAACTATCTTTACTGGATGTCCATTTCGATTTAGCTGCCTGCAAGGAGGCTTCAGATTCGGCCAGCCGGCTATTCACTTCGGGCGCCTCTATTACAGCCAGCACCTGGCCTTTCCTCACACGGTCGCCCATGTCAACTTTCATTTCTTTCACAAATCCCTGTACTTTGGCAAACAGTTCGGCATTTTCGTAGGGTACCAGTTCGGCAGTAAATTCTGCATTTTTTTTCAACGTATCCTGTTTCAGGATGAATACAGGTACCGTGTCTGCAGCCGTTGTATCGGTGCCGGGAACCGGTGTCTGTGAGTGATTACCACAGGCGGAAACAATGAGCAGCAAAGAGATGGAAGCGATTATCCGCATATGGTTATTTGATATTTTATGATTGTTTGTCATAGTAAGTACTTTTTTCATCATCAGGATCAAGAGAAACATATTTGTAAGGTTTTCTTCCGGCCACCCATTGGTACACATGCGGAAGAAAGAACAGTACACTGACGGAGGAGAATAATAAACCTCCTATTACTGCAATGCCCAATGGGGCAGTTTGATCACCTCCTTCTGACAGTCCCAGTGCCATAGGGATCATGCCGGCAATCATAGCGGCGCTGGTCATTAATATGGGGCGGAGACGATTCTCTGCTGCATACAGTTGCGGAGTATCGCTTCCGTTTTTCCGGAGGTGCTCTGCATTGGTAATGAAGAGCACCGCATTAGCAATGGCCACACCCACGGCCATAATGGCGCCCATGTAGGATTGTATATTTAAAGAATTACCGGTAAGATATAAAAATAGCAAGGAACCTGCTACCACCGCGGGAATGATAGCAAGCACGGTAAAGGCTACACGGAATGACTGAAAGTACACAGCCATCACCAGCAGGATCACAACAATGGCGATCAATAACCCAAACTGCAAGCTGGTGAGGGTTTCCTGCAGGAGTAAAGGCTGGCCGCGCAAAATGATTTTAGCGCCATTGGGTAGTTGCCCCATGCCGGCGATTACCTGTTTAACCTGTTTGAATACGGTACCCGGATCCTGCTTGTGAATGTTGGCAGTGATGGTGATATAGCGTTGTTGATTCAGCCTGTCATATTCCCCCGGTATGGCTACCCGTTTCCAGCTGGCAACCTCGCTGAGGTAGTGCGTATTACCATTGCCACCGGAAACCGGTATGGCTTCCAGTTGACTGGTGTTGTTCATTTTAAATTCAGGATACTGCACCTGCACCTGGTAAGCTGTACCTGTGGCCTTGTCGAGCCAATAGTTTGGGGTGGTAAAACGACTGGACGAAGTAGCCGCAACAGTAGACCTTGCAATCTGTTCACTGGTAAGCCCCAGCTGCCCTGCTTTTACGCGGTCTACTTCTAACCTGATGGCTGGGTAGTCCATCGGGGTAGCTATTTGAAGATCGCGCAGTGAAGGTATCGCGGAGAGCTTTCCCATAATTTGTTCTGCTGTCTTTTTACCCTCTGCCAGATTTTTATTGACCACGGCAATTTCTATCGGGTTGCTGCTGCCGAGATTTAATACCTGCTCCACGATGTCGCCCGGTTCGAAAGATAATTTTACACCGGGGAGCGCCGCTGCAGCCGCTGCTCTCAATTTTTCCCTGAACGTGGTAATCGGTATTACACCCCGTTTGAGCTTTATCTTTAATACAGCTTCATGCGGCCCGCTGGTCCAAAGGTGAATGTAGTTGACCGGGTAACTCGACGGCTGGGTGCCTATAAAAGCAGAGGTGATTTCCACATTTTGTTTTCCTGCGATACTATCTGTTAGTGACAACAATTTCCTGGTGGCATCCTCTGTGCGCTCAAAGCGGGTCCCAACGGGTAAACGCAGGCGCACCTGCGCTTGTCCGCTGTCTGTTCGTGGAAAAAGTTCGGTGCCGGTAAATTTAAAAAGCAGTATCACCAGGCCCACGGAAACCAGGAGAAATAATACGGTAGCTAACCTGAAGCCTGACTGCCGGCGTTCTCCGGCTGAAACATAGCGCTGCTTTAACTTCTCAAAAAATCCGCGTTCTTTTCTTTCCTGCTCGGGTAATGAGGGTTTGAATAACCAATTGGCTACTACCGGTACAAATGTTTGAGACAAAATAAAGGATGCAATCATCGCAAAACCCACGGCGAGCGACAAGGGCATAAACATCGCCCTGGGAACTCCATTCATGAACATGGCAGGAACAAACACCGCCAGGATACTCAGCAGGATCAATAGTTTGGGGCCGGCTATCTCTATACTGGCATCGGCAATGGCGCGGGCTTTATTTTTGCCCGCTTCCATATGCCGGTGAATATTTTCTATCGTAACAGTGGCTTCATCCACTAAAATACCAACAGATAATGCCAGGCCGCCCAGCGTCATGATGTTGATGGTTTGACCCGTAAGATACAGGAGGGTGGCGGATGAAAGTAATGCCAGCGGAATGGTCATGATAACAATGAGCGCACTGCGCCTGTCACCCAGGAAAAGCAGTACCATCAGGCCGGTAAGGATGGCGCCCAGCCCGCCTTCAAACAGCAGGCTTTTCAATGAATTGATGACATAACCGGATTGATCGAATTCGTAGGTAACTTTTATATCTGGTGGTATAGCGGCCTGCATGTCGGGCAACGCGGCTTTCACCCGCTGCACTACATCCCAGGTGGAAGCATCGGCTCTTTTAGTAACAGGAATATACACCGAACGCTTGCCATTGACCAGGGCATAGCTGGTGGTAACATCGGCGCCCAGGCTCACGTTGGCAATATCTTTTACGTAAACAGCAGGGCCGGGCCCCGGTTGCAGCGGCGTATTCTGCAGATCCTGTAATGATTCAATAACACTGTTCTGCGGGGTGATATAAGTGGAGTCGCCAATGCGTACGTTACCTGCAGGTGATATGGAATTTGATTTTGCTATGGCCTGTACTACCTGGTCCGGCGCCAGGTTATAACTCCGTAGTTTATCCGGATCAAGGGTAATGAGCACTGTTTTCTGGTTGCCTCCAAAAGGTGGTGGCGCTGATACCCCTGGTAAGGTGGCAAACATAGGGCGAACGCGGAACAGGGCAAGGTCAGATATTTCACTCAATGAACGGCTGTCGGAACTAAATACCAGCTGACCCACGGGGACACTACCCGCATCGAAGCGGGTAATGAAAGGTGGGACGGTACCCGGTGGCATGAATGCCCTGGAACGGTTTACATAGCCCACTACTTCTGCCATCGCCTGGCTCATATCAGTGCCTTCATTAAATTCAATCTTAATAATGGCTGCTCCCTGTATATTCCGGGAGTCAACAGATTTAACACCAGTGATATAGAGGAAGTGATATTCATAGTAGGAAGTAACAAAACCTTCCATCTGCTCCGGTGACAGGCCCCCGTAGGGTTGTGCCACGTATACCACCGGCAAACCAAGACGCGGAAAAATATCCACTTTTGCCTGCCGGATAGAAAGGTAAGAGAATAACACAATGGCAAATACAGCTACCAGTATGGTAACAGGATGCCGCAATGCCGAACGGATTAGCTTCATAATACTTGCTTATATCGTTATTTCAGATTGTCTGTAAATGTTGTGAGCTGACCATTTGCTACGGCAATATCCAGCAGGGCGCGCCATGCCTGCAGGTATGCCGCGGCTTCGCCTGTTTCGGCCTTCAACAGATCATACTGTCCCTGTATTAACCGCGTAAAGTCGATCAGTCCACTGGCATAACTTAGCGTCAGACCATCATAGGCAAAACGGGCAGCCTGCGATTGTATCACCGCCTGTTTTGTTATCAGGATATTCTGATCGAAATTATACCGGGCTGTTTCCTTTTGTTTTTGCAGGTTTAACGCCACCTGGTCCAGCTGTGCTTCATCTGCTTTGAGCAGGGCGCTGTATTGCTTCTTTTTCAATTGGACTTCTGAAAATTGAAGAATAGGAAAACTGATCTGTACACCCGCACCATAATTTTTGCGGGAAAGAGACCAGCCGCTTGCTTTATCAATGGCGCCGTCAGCGCCTACTCCGGAACCCCGGGCATAGGCATTGGCCCACAGGTCCAGCTTCGGCCTCCAGGTGCGGTTTACTTCTTTCAATGATGTGGCTGTTACTTCTTTTTTTAACTGGTAGTACTGGTAAACCGGGTTGGCGGATGGACCGGCCATAGTGTCGGCTACCTGTGGTAATTGAATCAACAGCGAGGTATCGGCCAGTAACAGGTTTTCCGGCGGGTCCGGCAATCCTGTTAACCTGCTGAGTTCTGCGAGCTGTGCATAGTATTGTCGCTGTACAATCAGCAGGTCTGTTTTTGCCTGGGCCAGCGCCGACTGAAATTGCGTAGTATCTATTCCCGGGCGTAGTCCTTCCCTGGTAAACACCAGTGATTGCTGCAACCCTGTACTCGTCCGGTTAATATTGGCCTGGTAGGTTTGCATCAGCTTTTGCAGGTATACGGCATCCAGGTATACAGATATAGTGGCATACTGCTGCCGGAATAACGCATCGTTGTAGGTGCTGTTGGCCAGTTTATACTGTGCAGTAGCTTTTTCAATGGCAGCATTCCTTTGCCCGAAAGTAAGCGGATTCCATTTTACCATGGCGCCGGCGGCGGTGCCTGGCACCGGATCGTAAATATTCCCGCTGGAGGGCGGACCACTGATAGGGAGCATGAAACCCGGGTAACTCATACCGGTAATATTATTGTAGGTAGCATATCCCGCCTGGTAGCCGATATTCAGATCCGGCAACAAGGTATTCTTTGCCAGTTTTACATTATACTGACTACTCTTCGCTTGTTCTTCATACACCTTCATTTGTGGCTGGGACGATTGCACAAGGGCAAGCCCCTCTTTTATATACAGCGGTTTCTGCTGTGCATACGCGCCCAGAGAGCATATGCCGATGCCACCCAGGATTAATATCTTTCTATAGTAGTCATTCATTCATCAGGTATTTATTACAAAACTGAATTTATGTATTTAAGAAGGCTTTCAGTAACAGTCCTGCAACAGCTCCGATTATAATGATAATGGGTTCCGGTATTTTCCTGAACTTCCACAATATAAAAACGGTTAACGCAGCGAGGCTGATGGTATATACATCGGTGAGCGAGCGTTTCGCCAGTACGATCACAGCGCCGGAAATGGCGCCAATAGCTGCAGCCGTAACACCGTCCACGAAAGCCTTGATACCAGGGTGCTTACCATATTTTCTGAAATAAGGTGCAGGCAACATTGTAAAGAGGTAGCAAGGGAAGAAGGTGCCGAAAGCTGCCACACATGCCCCGGAAAAGCCAGCTGTCAGGTATCCGATAAACCCTACTGTAATTACCACCGGTCCGGGTGTAATCATTGCCACCGCTACAGCATCCAGAAACTGTTGCTCATTTAACCAGCCATATTCTTTTACTACACCACCGTAAAGAAACGGCACAATGGCGAGCCCGCTGCCAAACACAAATGCCCCGGCTTTGGTAAAATACAAAAGTATTTGCCAAAGTGTTTTCCCGGAGGCAGCATTGCTGAAATTTAATATCAGGGGATGGATGAATAATTTGGAAATCGTAGTGCCTTTACGAGGAAAAGACAACTTGGTGGGGGGTGCTTTCAATAGCCAGTAGAGTATTCCAGCGCCGAGAAATAACCAGATGTTTTCGTTTTCCTGCCATACTGTATACGCTGCAGCAATGATATAGATAGTGATCAACACCTTATTGCTGCCTACGGATTTACGGGTGAGTTTCCACGCGCTTGTTCCGATAATGCCGATGACGGCCGCGCCTACGCCATAGAAAACTGACTGCATCCAGGGAATACCCTGCCAGTGGATATACATGAATCCAAGTCCCAGCACCATCAGAAAGGAGGGGAGTACAAATGCAAGTCCGGCTAATGTGGCTCCGGGCAGGCGGTAATGAACATACCCCATGTATATTCCAAGTTGAGCAGCCAATGGTCCGGGGGCAAGTTGTGCCAGTGTCAGACCTTCTTTATAATCTTCTTCACTGATCCACTGTTTATTTTCAACAAGATCGCGGTGCATGTACCCGGCAAGGGCTACGGGACCTCCGAAACCCCAGGTACCCAGTTTTAAAAAATAAATAATGAGATCCCGTAAACTATAGGGCGCCGGTGGTTTACTACTGTTCATTTTGAAGGGAGGTTTCAGTAAAGCAGCATATTAACCAGGGGCGGGCGATACCGTCTATTTTAGGTTGCTCACGGGTAATCCATTTCATGTTATTGAATTTATCCCTGCAAGTTCACATTACTAAAATCGAAAAAATAGAATGAATAATAAGGTTTGGTCTGTTTTTTACTTTTAAACGAAGTTATTTATGAACTGCCGCTGTTTGGTTCAATGCAGCGCTGAATCCTTTCGCCAGTTTTTCTGCAGGGCCAACTCCCCAATAATGGAGGAAGAAGATACGGGGTTGTTCATGTACCATGTGATTGTGTACTGCCACCACTTCAATACCGTTTTCAATCAGCGCTTTAATAACAGGTTCCACTTCATTTTCCAGCATCGTAAAATCACCGGCTACCGCTGCCTTTTCATCTGTACCCTGCCATGCAGCCCAGGTGTTGAAGCCCATGAAGCTACTCACCGGGATACCATGTTCCTGCAAAGCAACGTCCGGTCGCCCAATGGTGTACTTATATACGCCTTTTGCCAGCTCGCCCTTATGACCGATAATACTGTCCAGGCGGGCAATATTAATGGTGTTCTGAACACTGTCCGCCTTACCCTCTTTGGGATCTTTGCTTCTTACTTCTTTTACTTTGTCAAAGATGGCTTTTGCGCCGGCAGCCACTTTCTCTACTTTGCCTCTGCCGTCAATGTGCATATACATCACATTGGGATGATTCCGGACAAAGTGATTATGAATGGCCGTGATGGTAAAGCCCTGGCGTATTACTTCCTGCTGAACAGGCGCGAGATCTGTTTCAGTAACAATAATATCGCCCATAGCCATCACACTGTCCGAACACGGAGTAAACGCCGCCCAGCTACCCAGTCCCATAGGAGGGATGATTTTAAACCCATCTACCACCACATTCAAATCATTTTGGGGAACGGTTATTTTGTACTCGCCATTTTTTGCTACTCCCTTCATACCGGTTACGGCTTCAATTTTTTGAATGTCGAGTTTGCTGCTCCCCGGCAGGCATATGATATTATTACGTTTGCTGCTATCCGCATTGGTGGTGGGTTGTGATGAATTGTTACAGGCAGTTACCAATAACAGCATAAAGGGTACAGCAGATGGAAGACACGAAAAGGTATGTTTCATAACAGATGTATTACAGGTTTATAAATCCAGGTTAATATTTAAAACTGCAATTTCCAGCTCCCCGATACTAAAAAATAGAACGAAAAATAAGGTTTAGTCTGTTTTTAACTTTTTTGTTAATTCTTTTTTATAGGCGGAAGGGCTTTTCCCGGTATGTTTCTTAAAAATCCTGGTAAAATGACTCTGGTCTGAAAACCCGGTGAGATAGGCGATTTCAGTCAGGGTGTGATCTGTAGTACACAATAATTGCACCGCTTTGTCTATCCGGAGTTTACGGATATAATCACCAAAAGATAAGTCATCAAAATATTTCGAAAATTCCCGGGATAAGTACGCGGGATGTACCTGGAGTGTTTCTGATAATCCTTTCAGGCTGAGGTTGAGATTAGTGTCTATCTGATCCTGGATGATTTCTTTGAGCTCTTTGGCCCAGCCTGGTATCTTCCTGCTGTGTTTTTCCTGCTGGAGGAACTTTTTGAAAATATCGATCAGTTGATTTTCAAAAGGCTGCTGGGTATGCTTTACATGCTGGAGGTATTTTGCCCAGCTATAGAGGGCATCATACAACATCATACCTCTTTCCAGTAATGCCTGGTCATTAGGTTCGTTGTAAGCCAGTCCGGCAGAAATTGCCCATAAACCAGCTGCCTGGCCCGCCAGATCATGGCGGTCTGTATCCGCACCGCGCACAATCGGGGCCATAATCAATACCGCAGGATCTTCTATGTTGTGCCTTTTGATAATATAGTCAAAGGTACACTGATCTTCATAGTGGGTGTACTCAACCCCTGTAATATCAAAAGGGATGGCGCCTTCGGCCTCCGCTGCTGAAACCACCTGGTCAAATGGTACGTAAATAAACGTTGCATCTGTATCCACGAATCGTTTTATTAGCCATGGACAGGCGATCCTGTCAATCTTTGGGCGTTCACGGGTGATCCACTTCATAATAGCCGATAATGATAAAGAACTGTAATTTAGTGTTGTTTCGGGAATTTACCTGTAACAGGTTGCGTTACGGCCAACAGATATATCAATGCTTATAGGTACATTCGTCTCCCGGGAGGGACCAGTTGTAAAAAGACAAAAAGGGTTAAATAGTGCATGAGAAGACAAACAAAAGAGAAAGAATATTTTGAACTGAAAATTGAGATACTTCAATCTCTTGGTAGTTGGGCTGCATGTTGTGCTGAAAGATCATTGTTGATATATGAAAGCGCGGTGCCAGCCGATAACCGCCCCCGGCTGGCACTGGAAAGTATCAGGGATTTTGCAGAAACCGGAAAACGAACCAATAAATTAAGAAAGGCGGCTATGGATGCCTACAGGGCTTCTCTTGAAGCAAAAGACCTTGCTGCTTCAGCTGCTGCCAGATCAGCAGGACTTGCTGCAGCATCGGCATTTACCCACCCCTTTAAAGATGTAAGCCAGGCTGAGCATATATTGGGACCGGCCGCTTATGCTGCATTAGCCCTTGAATTAAACAATAAAGGCGATCAAAAAACGGGTGATAATGAAGTGGCATGGGCTATTGAAAATGTAGATAACGAAACAGCAGCCTTGCTTGATAAAATGCCTGCGCGTGATACCGGTAATAAAAGAATTGAACAGCTGTTATTTCACCTGGATAGTGGAATAAGGGACAAATATAAAATACAGGTTTGATGAATAAATGATTTGCTGTTTCTTGCAGGCTGATATAAATTTCTATTACCATGGATAGTAAAACCATCGTTACCGAATGTATCCAAAAGAAGCTGTCTGCCTCAAGAGCCACCATCAGGTACTGGATACCAGGCACATTGTTGCCGGGGCTGATCCTTTGTGGTGGGAGTTATTTTCGTTATACACATACAGGCATACAACCGGTTGGTTGGGTAATGGGGATCGGCATGGCACTTTTGATCATCCCCATTGCACTGCTGGCCGCAGCTTTCAGGAGCAGAAACGATAAACAGCTGTTGGAGTTGGTGAACACACCGGAAAGAGTTGTATGGATCTATCAGCATATACTGAGAATGAATGGCGTGCCACAGGAAAGTATGATGATAGGGGATGACACAGGTAAGTTATACCAATTGCATGTGAAACGCCGAAATGGCGAAGACCCTTTGATGGATGCGCTGGTAGACGTATTTCCCGGCGCCGTGCTGGGATTTTCGTATGAATTGAAAAAGTTATTCGGAAAAAATCCGCAACAATTCAGACAGGCGGTGCAACAGCTGCGCTGATAGGGAAATATTCATTTACCCAATCGTTCAGAAAGTATATTATTCAACAATACTAAATCACTGTCGCTTGTAACAGTACTATTGTAAATAGTATGCCCGGTTTTATCCACCAGGTATAGTTGGGGGATAGGATAGTATGCCAACGCATCCAAAAGGTGATGATCTCCCAATATTTGTGTCCAGGTCATGGAATATTTTTCCAATGCTTTTCGGAATGCACTGGAATCTTTGTCGAGATTAAACGACATCAGCGTGAAATCCGCGCTATTGTATTTATCGTGGATGGTTTTTAATCCCGGCATCTCATTTTTTTATTTCTTTGCCGCTTTGTTATTTAACAGGGTTTCCAGTTTTTTCATTTTCGACGCCCAGAATTTGTCGTAGTAGGAGAGCCATTCCTGTAATTCTTTGAATCCCTCCTGTTTTAGTGTACAGTACCTTTCCCTGCCCATATCCTGGATAGAAATAAATCCTGCGGTGTACAATATTTTGATATGCTTTGAAACCGCGGGGCGGCTCATGTCGAAGTTCTCGGCCAGGCTATTGATGGTCAGGCTGTCTTTTGAAAGTAGTCTTAACATCTCCCTTCTGCTCGGATCAGCAATCACCTGGAATATGTCAAGCGTTGGTTGCGCCATTGGTTGCAATGTTTAAGCGTTCAGCGATCTTATGTAGCTTCTCGAGCCATCCATCTATCAATGCATTGTAGAGGTTGAGGTTTTCCGGTTGTGAAAAACCGCTATGCTCGAGGAAAACTTCCGTGCCATTCTCTTTAGGTACCAATTTCCATACAACAATAGATTCAAGCGTGATTTTACCTTCTCCGGGTCCGCTTTTCCAGGAATAGGAAAGTCTTTTAAAAGGCACAATTTCCAGTACCCTGCAATAGAAAATTCCGTCGAAATCCAGGCTGGGTATAGGACCGGTTCTGAATTGAAAATCATATCCTATGATAGGCAGGAAATCATTTTTCATCAGCCATTGTTCCATCAATTCAGACTTTGTCAGGTATTCCCATACCGCCTCAGGAGAATGAGAAAAGAAAAATTGGTGCTTGATGCTTCTTGTCATAATGCGTAACCCTTAAGTTACCCAAAGATATGCGTAACTTTTGTGTTACGGAAATATATTTTAGAAAGATGGAAAGGTTAACTGATGCGCGCAATTCGCCCGTTCTCCCTCGCTTCCCCACACATAATTGACATCTCCATTAGAGGGATTCCCTCAATTTCCCGTTCTTATAGCAGTACCTATTTGCTGTACTTCGCCCGCATCGCACTAATAGAGGAAAATAAACCATATCCCTGTAACTGTCTTTGTTATCCATATGCCTTTGAGTAATTATCATCATACTTAACCAAATCTAATCTTATGAAAAACCTGGAATCCCTGGTACGTTTTATTTTTCCTATGGTAATAATCGTAGCCCTTGTAGCTGTGGGCTGTAAAAGGCCCGGAGGCACCGATTCCCCGCACAACCCACCGGATGGTACTGCCGGCAACGGTTGGCCATTGCAGCCCCCGGTAAGAATTTGCGGGAATACCAAACTACTTACCGGACCCGCATCGCCGCCGGCAGGTGCTGTTGTAGTGCCGGCAGGGAATAACAGCAAATTTAATTTCAACCGCGCCGGCGTCACTTTCTGGTTTGCTACGGGCATACATACACTGGGTACAGATGCATTCAGCCAGATTATACCTGCCAATAATTCTACGTTTATCGGAGGCCCGGGTGCTATCCTGGATGGGCAGCATAAAAACAATTATGCCTTTACACAAAGAGCCGCCAATGTCACCATCCGCTATCTGACTATCCGCAATTTTGTGGCGCCACTGGATCAGGGTGTGGTTAACCATGATGCGGGCAACAAATGGACGATAGAGTATAATACCATCCATAACAACGAAGGAGCAGGACTGATGGCGGGTCCTAATAACATTTATCGCTACAACTGTATCAAGGACAATGGGCAGTACGGTATCAACTCCTGCTGCGGTACTGAAACCCATGAAGTGGAAAATTTTGTGCTGGATCACAATGAAATCGTTGGTAATAATACCGGCGATTGGGAAAAGAAAATTGATGGCTGTGGTTGTACAGGAGGCGTTAAGTTCTGGATTAACAAGAATGTAACTGTTACCAATAACTGGGTGCATGATAATCGTGGTACCGGCCTATGGCTTGATAACAATAACCGTGGCTTTATCATTGAAAGTAACTACATCAGCGGCAACGACGGATTCGGGTTAATGATAGAAGCGGGGTACGATGCCCGGGTACGCTTCAATAACTTTCAAAAAAATGCGCTGGTTTTTGGCCGTGAAAGCGCGGCCAAAGGCGATAACTTCCCTGTACCCGCCATATACATATCCGAAGCCGGCAGCCCTCCGGGCTATGCCTTAAAAACTTCGCCCATGCTGATCAGCAATAATAACTTTGAGAACAACTGGGGTGGGGTAGTATTATGGGAAGATGCTAACCGCTACAGTGGCTCTTCCGGCAACACGCATGTGGCAGGGACTATAAAAATGAGAAGTCTGTACGATGATTCACCCTGTAAATCCGGCCGCCCCGATGTAATTCCCGGAAGCGTGGCCGATAAATTCATCTGCCGCTGGTCAACCGAAAACATAGTGGTAGAAAAGAACGAGTTCAGGATTGACAAAGCCGCTATCGGATGTACCGGTGGCAATTACTGCGGAATCAACGGCATCTTTTCTGAATATGGCACCTATCCTGAATTTAGCGGCTACCAGGTTCCCTGGCGCATTACTTTTCAACAAAAAAATATATTCCGCAACAATCACTATTACGGAGACTGGCGGTTTGCAGGTTTTGAAACATCGAAGCCGGATGGCTCCAGGGTAACATGGGCGGAGTGGACAGCCCCTGCGCCGCCGGTGCCAAAAGAGTTCACGGATGATAACCGGCCCAATACTTTCGGGCAGGACCAGGGAAGTACCTATAGGAAATAAATTAGAACCGGCGGTCATGATCGACCGCCGGTTCTAATTTTGTTTACCTGCAGACAAGGTTCCCCTTCCACTCCGGGTTTCCCCCCAAACCGCCTCCAAAAACACCTCCACCTGGCTGGATGCGCTCAACAATTGTGTTGCCACATTGAAAACGCTAAATACATCCGTTAATCCCGTATAACGCCTACGGATACACACTTTTACCTGTCTGTTCATTTTGTTCATTCCATTTTTCGGGTATTCATTTTATCCTTTCACTATTCACTGCATTTCCATGCTCATTTTGTTGTTAACTTTCTCATACTGAAAATATAAGACGAGCTATTTAAGAATAATTTTTGGGAATTAATATCCAATAGAACGCCCTGAACGCTATCTGTGATTATCCGACAAAACCTTTTGGCATACGTACCTACAGACCGTCCCTGAAAAACCAGTTTGAATCAAAGAAGAAGTACTTCAACCAAATAACTCCTGGATTATATGAGGAATATATCAACGACGATCATTCCCATTCATGTTTATAGTCACAACGCTATAAGTGCTACTACATTAAAAACCTTATCAGCATAGCTAAATATTATTTGGTATGGGATATAACCTCCAGTTTAGGATCATTCTGCTGTTGTTGCTATTGTCCGCCTGTTCGGCTACAAAGAAGATCACCTACTTTAACGACATTGCCGCCAGCAGCGGCATAGACTCGATCAACCGCTACCCGCAACTCAAAATACAGCCGGGCGACGTTTTACAGATCACCATCACCACCCTGGATAAAGATATTTCCCTGGTGCTGAACCCCAACCCGGGGAATATAACCAGCACCAGCGGCGCCTTAACGGAACAGGGTTACCTGGTTGACAGCACCGGCAATATCACCTTACCCATCGCCGGAACGCTGAATGTAAAAGACAAAACGACCGCCACCATTAACAGCGAAGTAGCAACCGTGCTGGGGAAGACCATCAGGAACGCCTACGTTTCTACCCGCCTGGTCAATTTCAAGGTATCAGTTCTCGGGGATGTGGCACATCCAGGATCATTCCGGATACCCGCAGAAAGAGTGTCCCTGCTCGACGCACTCAGCATGGCCGGCGATATGAACGCCACCGCCCTCAGAAACGATGTGATGGTGATCCGGGAAGTGAATGGAATAAAGCGTTATACATCTCTCAACCTGAACGACAGCAAAACACTTTCTTCTCCCTACTATTATCTGGCAAATAACGATGTCATCTATGTAAAACCAGGACCAAACAGATTGTTCCCGTCGTCCCGTACAGTACAGTTACTACCAGCAATTATCAGTGCTATTTCACTGATAACGACTATCATCCTTCTTAGTAAATGATAAATCGACAACATGAGCCTACATAAAGCAAATAATAACAGGAATAATATTATTGATCTGGACGACTTGTTCCGGAAGATAGTATTTCATTGGCCGTTATACCTCATCGTTGTAGCACTGGCCGTTTCCGCCGGAATGCTTTATCTCCGGTACAAGCAACCGATTTATATGTCCAGCGCCCGCCTCTACCTGAAAGATGAGAAAAAAGCAGGAGGCAGCGATGAAATGGATGCACTCAAATCATTTTCGCTGTTTAACAACGGCAAGAACATGGAAAACGAAATGGAGGTGCTGCAATCCCCCATACTACTGGAGAAAGTGATCAGCAGCAACAACTTCAACATTCGCTACTACATAAAAAGAAGTATCCGGAACGAAGAAAAATACGGCAACACGCCATTGGAATTACACACCGTTTCCGGAAACCCCGCAGTCGGTAACTATATATTTCATATCACCATGAAAGATGACCGGCTGGATATTAAAGCCATGCCCGGCAACACCGACTCGACCATCAAACTCACCGTTCCCGCCGGCAAGCCCTTTGGCATCGGGAAAGATACCTTCGTTATCACCACCCACCCGGATATCCGCCTGGCCGCCACCGATATGGTAGAAATCAAGGTAGACTCCGTAATGGAAATGGCCTATAAAGTAGCCGAAGATATCAGCGCCGCCCTGGTCAACAGGGACGCTACCGTGGTAATGGTTACCTATAAAGATCCGGTGGCGGAAAGAACCGCCGATTTCCTCAACGCCCTGCTTAATAACTATAACGAATACACGCTGAACGATAAGAACAAGGTTGCTATCAAAACCATCCAGTTCCTCACCACCAGGATCGACTCCCTAAAGGAAGAACTGGGACTGCTGGAAAGACAGGAAGAAACTTTCAAAGTGCAACGCGGTATCACCGATATCGACGCCGGCTCCAAACTGGCGCTGGAACAGGTAAAAGAAGCAGATATACATCTCAACGAGGCAAACCTCCAGCTCTCTGTGGTAGACCAGGTGGAGAATTATATTAATAACCCCTCCAGCGGTTATCCTTTTGCCCCGGTTACCACCAGCGTAGACCAAACACTGACCGCCATGATCAACCGCTACGAGGAATCGCTGCGGGAGAAAAAACGCCTCTCGCTGTCGCTGCTGCCTACCAGCGAAATTATGCAGAACCTCGACGGACAAATAAATGATGCCAAAAACACGATCAAAAATTACATTAACGGATACCGCCGCAATGCCGGCATCGTACAACAGAAAACACAGGCCAAGGTAAACGAGATCCAGGGAAAGATCGCCAATATTCCCGCTTACGCAAGAGAATATATCAATATCAAACGGCAACAAGGTGTTAAGGAAAACCTTTACCTGTATCTCCTCAAGAAAAAAGAAGAAGCTGCCGTAACCTACGCCGGTAACGTTACAGATAACAAAATCATTGCGCCGGCTTTTATCCCGGAAAAGCCCATTTCACCCAAAAAGCCGTTTATATTTATCAGCTTTATCGCCATCGCCGTTGTTGCCGCCAGCGTATATGTATACGTGAAATATTTCCTGAACCCCAGGATTCTGAGCAAGAAAGAAATTGAACAGGTGTTCGATCTGCCGGTGATCGCAGAAATATACCAGCAAACGGAAGGCCTGGCTGATTTTTCACTCAGCAACAAATCCGTGCTGACAGAGCAGATCTTCAACCTGCGCACTAACCTCAAATTCCTGCTATCTGATCATAAAGGACCTTCCACTATCATGCTTACTTCCAGTTTATCCGGTGAGGGTAAAACATTTCTTTCTGCCCACCTGGCCAATTCACTGACGGTGAGTAACAAGAAAGTGGTATTGGTAGAAATGGACCTCCGCAAACCCAAGCTCTCAGGGTTCCTGGGCATGGATTACCGTACCGGGATCACCAATTATATTGTAGGAAATAAAACGATAGACGAAATTATCCGCCCCGTACCAGGCACAGATGGATTGTTCCTCGTGTCTTCCGGCTCTATTCCTCCCAATCCTATTGAAATGATCGAAGGACAGCGGATGCTCGCACTCCTGAATATCCTGAAAGAGAGGTTCGATTATGTGATCATCGATACCTCGCCGGTGGGCATCGTTTCGGATGCCAAGAGCATTGCGCCTTACACCGACTGTACCCTGTTTGTGGTGCGCTACAATTTCACATTGAAATCAAAATTATTAATGGTGGCTGAGAGCCTCAATGGTGGCTTGTTCCGGAAGAAAGGCATTATATTCAACGGTATAGAACAAGACTCTTTCTACCCTTATTACTATTACGATCAATATTCTTACGATTCAAACAATGCCAGGAAAAATACCTGGATTTCTATCGTCAAAAAAACTGCGAGAAGAATTGCATAGCGTGTTTGAAAATAGCGTTTGGTTGCTCGCTGATAAGCTCAGTAAGCTGTTCCCGGGTATCCTGGTACTGGCCCTGCTGGCCAGGCACCTGGGGCCGCAGGAATTTGGCATATGGAGTTATGCGGTTGCGTTAACAACGATTATTGGAACGGTGGCGATACTGGGCATGGATAAGATAGCGGTAAAAGAACTGATCACCGGGCAAAATTCCCAGCCGGTCACGGTGTCCACCGTCATCTTTATGCGTATAATGGCTGCGCTGTGCTGTATGCTCATCAGTATATTGATTGTAGTGGTTACCCGGCCACAACAGCCGGTATACCTGTATTGTACGTTCTTTTCTTCTTTTACCATATTGTTCCAGTCTTTCGATGTACTGGATTATTTCTACCAGGTAAAGAACAGTATCAGAACAGTGATCATTCCCAAAGTATCAGTATTTATCCTGTTCTGCATCATTAAAACGATCCTGATCCTGGCGGATGGTTCATTGCTGGCTTTTTTATGGGTATCGGTACTGGAGCTGCTGGTCACTTATTCCATCATCCTCTGGAAATATCACCGGGAATATGCATCCGCGGCGTTTTCAAAGATAAATTTTCAATTGGCAGCCAGGTTGCTGAAACAATGTACCCCACTCATTTACTCCAGCGTATTGGTTGTATTATTTATAAAAATAGACCTGCTGCTGCTGGATTATATGAGCAGTGCAACGACGCTGGGCAACTACGTAGTGGCGGCCAGGATATCCGAACTCTGGTATGCGCTGCCCACCGTTATTGCTACGGCTATGCTGCCCGGACTGATCAGGAAAAAAGAAGAAAACCCTGTTGCATATCACGAAAGCCTGGAAACATGGATTCGTTTGTCCTGCTGGCTAAGCATAGGTATTGCTGTTTTTATCACGTTATCATCTTCCTTTATTATCGGTCTTCTTTACGGTCAGGCTTATGTATCAGCGCCCCGGATACTGAGAATACACATCTGGGCCTGCATACCGGTATTTATATCGGTAGTGGTGGTGCAATATCTTTTTGTGGAAGGGAAGTACCACCTGTTTGTATATGGCAACGCAGCCGGGTTGCTGGTGAATGTAGCGGTTAACTTATGGCTGATACCCGCCATGGCAGGTATAGGCGCTGCCATTGCCACCGTAGCGGCTTATACGGTCGTTTACGGTGTGATGGTGTGCCTGGATAAGAGCAGGGAGAGCTGGAAACTTACAAAAAAAATGCTCCATCCGGGGCTTTTATACGATGATACAAAAAAGGTGCTCAGGGGCCTGAAACGCTTCCTGGGAGGGGTTTTGTTATTTCAGCCAAGTAATCCGCAGCCTAATGAATAAATTGAAAAATACTATGAAAAATGTTGCCGGCCGGCTGTTTCCACAGCTACGATATGGCGTGCTGGCATATAGTTCTGAAGGGGAGGACCTGATTTTGCGGAGAATATTTGATGACAAGAAAAATGGCGTGTATGTAGATGTAGGGGCGCATCATCCCTTTCGTTTTTCCAACACCTATCTTTTTCACAAGATGAACTGGAGAGGTATCAACATCGATCCCAGTCCCGGGTTCCAGGTGCTGTTTAACCGCTACAGACCGCAGGATATCAACCTGGAAATGGGCGTGTCGCTGGAAAAGCAGGAGTTGTGCTATAGTATTTTTAATGAGCCCGCCCTGAATACCTTTTCTCCTGATAAAGTGAAGGAATATACGGAGGTGATGAGATATAAGGTCATTGGTGAGAAGAAAGTTGCCACCTGGCCTTTATCTGAGATCCTGGACAAATACCTGCCGGACGGAACGGCCATTGACTTCTTCACCATAGATGCGGAAGGACTTGATATTGACGTGCTGCGGTCCAATAACTGGGACAAATACCGGCCTGCATACGTACTGGTGGAATCAAAACCTTTTGAACTGGCGCCCGATAGCGGCAACGAAATATCTGCATTCATGTATGATGTTGGTTACCGCATTTTCGCGAAAACCTATTACACCTATTTCTTTAAAAGAACAGACTCGTAAGATGACGCAGTCAAAATTATATGTACAATATGGGAGTGGCCCTTTTTCAGCACCTGAAGGCTGGAAAAATTTCGATTCGTCGCCCACACTGATGTTACAGCAGTTACCCGTAGTAGGCAAACTGTTGAGACGGAAAATGCATGTGGCCTTTCATCCCGATACCCTGCAGGGGGATATCCTGAAGGGATTGCCCGGTATTAAGGCGAACTCCTGTGACGGAATCTATTGCTGTCATGTGCTGGAGCATCTGTCCCGCCAGGATTGTATCCTGGCTATTGAAAACAGCTATCAGCTGTTGAAGCCGGGCGGCTATTTCCGCTGTGTGGTGCCGGACCTGGAAAGCGCCGCCAGGAATTACCTGGATGGCCTCGGACAGCGGGACCATACCGCTAACGTGAAGTTTATGGAAGAAACCCTGTTGGGCAAAGAAGAACGGCCCCGTGGCGTGAAACAATTAGTACAGCTGGCATTTGGTAATAAAGAACACCTGTATATGTGGGATGTGGTATCGCTCACACATGTCTTCCGGGCTGCGGGGTTTAAAGACATCCGGCAATGCAGTTTCAACGACAGTCGTGATCAGATGTTTGTGCGGGTGGAGGAAGCAACCAGATTTGATAACGCCGTAGCATTAGAGGCAACAAAATGATGTTAGAAACACCTATCCTGTTATTGGTATTTAACCGTCCGGAACAAGCCCTCAAAGTACTCGAACAGATCAGACAGCAACGACCGGAACGGCTGTTTATCGCGGCCGACGGACCCCGGCCCGGTAAAGCAGGAGAGGAACATCTCTGCAGGGAAACGAGGAAGGCGCTGTTGGAAGGAGTGGACTGGTCCTGCGATGTGCAAACGCTTTTCCGCCCAAAGAACCTGGGATGTGGCAAGGCAGTAAGCAGCGCAGTGAGCTGGTTTTTTGAATGTGTGGAAGAAGGGATCATACTGGAAGATGATTGCGTCCCTGACCCTACTTTTTTTTCGTTTTGTGAGGAGATGCTGGCGCATTACAGAACAGACCCTGATGTAATGCATATCAATGGCAGCAATTACCAGGAAGGAAAAAAAAGGGGAAAGGGCTCCTACTATTTTTCCAGATACGCGCATGTATGGGGCTGGGCCAGCTGGCGCAGGGCATGGAAACAATACGATTTTACGCTGGAACGGTACAAAGACCGGCCCATCACAGGTCTTAATCCGATGTTGCAGCAGGAATTCCGGCATATGCTGGAAAAGAAGATAGATACCTGGGATATACAATGGTTTATGGCAGTATGGTTTTCGGATGGATGGGTGATTACGCCAAATGTATGCCTGGTGAGAAATACAGGCTATGGAAAAGAAGCTACACATACCAGCCATACCCCGGGATGGTTTAAGAAAATAGTGTATGGTACCATGCCGGTGATCATACATCCGGCGCAAAAGAAGATCGATACGGCAGCAGACAGGTTTGTAGCAGATACAGTATACGCAGGTAGTGGCATGTATGTTTATTTAAAAAAGATAATAAGAAGCCACCCATTGCTTTACAAAATATGTAAACGAATAGCAGTGGCGCTTCCCATCTGAAAAAAGGATTAAATGGAAACAGGCTATAGTATCCTTCAAAGTTCGAATTTTTTTGTGGAATGCTTCAGGGAGCTGATGCCCCTGGTAGTTGCCGCTACTTTGCTATACCTGTACTATAAAAAGAAGATCACCATCGTAGATGCCCTGTTGTATGCTTTTGCCACGGAAGCCTATACCATGCTGTATATAGGGCCTACTTTTACCGCTACTTTATTTGTGAGTGTATTTATCCTGGTAGAACAGGCACACCTGCTGGTGACAGGACGTCAGCAAATCAAAAGAGAATACCTGTTTATCCTTATGCTGCCGTTTCTTTCCCAGGTAGCGGTGATGCTGATGACGCAGTTATATAAAGATCCGTTTTATTATCCCAATGGCAGCAACGCTGCGTTCTATACGCGTCCCCTTTATTTTTACCTGAAAACCTATCTTCCCCTGTTTGCTATCGGGGCAAAAATTGTGCAGGACAAGGATACACTTTCTTTCGAAAGCTTCCTGTCTACCATGAAGCGGATTGCCAGGATCTCCTGCATTATTGCCGCAGTGCAGATAGCCGTGCAGGTAATTTTCAGGAATGCAGAGCTCAGTGAATTGCTGGGATTGCAGCACCGGTACCTGATAGCAGGTATCAACGGTCCTCTGGATGTAAGGGTGCAGGCATTGTTTTCAGAGCCCAAAACTTTCAGCGCATTTCTATCGCTGGCCATCCCCATCTTCATGCGGGAGCGCAACTACCGGATGACCTTTTTCGCGTTTGTGATGGCGGTGCTTACTTCTTCACAAACATTCTGGGTCAATATATTGGCCGCCACATTGTTGTTTACCGCTTTCGGAAAAATTTCCGCCGTACGTATAAAAATAGTCGGAACACTGGGCGTCATAATCGGATTATTCATGGCCATTGCATCTTCCAAAGAGCTGCTGTTAAAGCATTACATGAGTAACCGCAACGACCCTGTTTACAGGGCCATTTTTGAAAGGTCCGCTTATCGGTATGATAATGAAATATGGCAGAAGAATAATATCATCATGGGTATTCCGCTGCAACGTGATATGGAACTGCCCGTTGTTGATTTTTTGAAAGATGAGCCTTATTTGCTGTGGACGGGTTATGGAGCGGGTAACAGTACGTTTATCCCTACCAAATATTTTTTCGGACAAATGACTTATCAGAACCGGGTAGCAGGTGTAGGAGGCCATAACCTTAATATGCGCTGGTTCTTTATCCTGGCGGAGTTTGGCGCCATATCGCTGTTATTTTTCTTTTTCATTCTCACAAAAACAAATGAACATATCACGCTATTTAATAAGAATTACCTGGCTTATGTAGCCATCTGTTTTTTCTTTAGCCAGATCGACCTGTTTTTTTTGATTGTTGCCCTGATAAGTGCTTATGGAGATAACGAAGAATGAGCCATGTAGTATTAATTACGAATGATGGAGTTATATCTTGATAATATCGTGTTTACTATCCAGAAAGCTGGTGGCGTATCTGTGTACTGGTACGAGTTGGTAAAAGGCATTCATGAAAGTGGTCTTGATGTACATTTTCTGAATACCCGGTCATCATCTCCTAATATTTTTGAGCAGAAGATTAACTATAGCAACTTTCGTTGTATCAGGGAAAGCAGCATTCCTGCCCGCTGTTTGCGGTATCTGCCGCTGCAACGGAAGCTTCCCGAAGCGGCTGTCTTTCACAGCGGTTACCTCCGGGTATCGCCACAGCAGAACGTAGTGAATATTTTAACGGTGCATGATTTTGCACATGAACGGAAACTGGCAACGCCTTTCCCGCGCGGACTGGCCAATACCACCCAGAAAGCTTATGGCCTCAAAAAAGCCGATGGTATTATCTGCATTTCGGAGAGTACCAGGAAAGAGCTGCAGCATTTTTACCCGGAAACGGTTGATAAAAAAATCAAGGTCATTTATCACGGCATAGCGGATGACTTTTACCCGACAGATAAAAGCCAGCCGCCGGTTTGTACACTTCCGCTGGATCTGCAGCAGCGATATATTTTATACGTAGGAGCAAGAAACAAATACAAGAATTTCAAAGTGGCAATAGCCACCATGCAACAATTGCCGGAACATTACCGGTTAGTGGTAGTGGGAGGGGAACCCTGGGGTACGCAGGAAACGGAACAGCTGGAAACATTGATCCCCGGCCGATATGAGCTGTTGCCGGTTGTTTCTTCAGCAGAACTGAACATATTGTATAACCACGCTTTCTGTATGCTTTATCCATCGGTATACGAAGGATTTGGTTTCCCACCGGGAGAGGCTATGAAAGCGGGTTGTGTAGTGGTGTCTTCCAATTTCACCGCTATCCCGGAGGTAGTAGGACAGGCAGGCGTGCTGGTAGATCGTGCAGAACCGGCAGCATTTGCAGGAGGAATCCGGAAACTTGAAAATGCGCAGTACAAACAACAAATGATCGATAAGGGATTGAAACAGGCAGAAATGTTTACCTGGCAGAAAACAGTCCGGGAAACACTGGCATTCTACCAGGATTGTTGGAACCACAAATTTTTGAAATGAATATATTTTTCAGAATCGCCGATGCAGCCAAAGTAATTTTTCATACACGAAAAGGAATTTCCTTTATTATGAAAAATGGTGCTTCCATTGCGTCTACCCAGGTGCTTCACAATTGCAGGCATTATATACCTGAGCTGAAAACGGTATTGGATGTGGGCGCCAACAAGGGACAATTTGCACTGGCCACGGCATGGCAGTACCCGGCGGCAAAAATATATGCTTTCGAACCGGTGCCGGGTACCTTTAAAACCCTGCAACATAATACTCGCAGAGTCCCCGCGGTACAAGCATTTAATTATGCGCTCGGCAGTGACGATGGTGTGATCGACTTTTTCTCCAATGCCTATTCCCATGCCAGTTCTGCGTTGCAGGTGTCGGCATTGCAGCGGGAGCTGGTGCCGCGTACAGCGGATACCTTTTCTATTAAAGTGGTAGTAAGACAAATGGATAACGTCCTGAAAGATATTGCCCTTACATCTCCAACATTGCTAAAGCTGGATGTACAGGGATTTGAGAAAGAAGTGCTACTCGGTGCAATGCATAGTCTGCAGCATATCGATTACCTGCTTTTTGAAACCTCATTTGTGGCTATGTACGACGGAGAACCATTATTTGATGAAATGCATGACTATGTAAAGAAGCTCGGCTTTGAATTTATCGCACCTGTCAGTTTTTTACAATCGGGAACCTTACAGATCCTGCAAATGGATCTGTTGTATAAGAGAAAATCGTAGACGGGAAAATACTAACGTTTGCAAATTGATCTTTATGAAAGCGCCTTTGAATTATGCGGGAATCTTACGAATAACAGCCGACTGGCTGGTATTGGCAGCAGCGTATCTGCTGGCTTATGAGTTCATCAGTATGCGTTATGGCGTACCTTTTAACACCATCACGGTGCAAATATTGTTTATCGACATGCTGGTATGGCTGCTGGCAGGCTTTTACCTCCATCTGTATGATGATTTCAGGTCCAGGCCATTCTCCTTTGAGTTTGTAGCAATCCTCAAAACCCTCCTGCTCAATACCGGTATACTTACGTTTGTTTTCTTCTATGGCTACAAATACTTTCCTTATTCCAGGACTTTTGTATTCATCTACACAGTGAATATTTTTATCGGGATGACCGTTGCAAAATTCCTGGTCAAAAAATTTATGCTAAGTATCTGGTCCCATGGCTATAATTCGAAGAATATCCTGATTGTAGGCACAGGAGAAGCGGGACTCAATTTTCATCAAACCATTACACAAAATGATCATTTTGGCTACCGGTGCATCGGGTTTGTAGATGATCATTCCCATCCTTCGCTAAACGGTAATTACCTGGGCCGGCTGTCTGAAATAGAGCACATACTGGATGCACACGAAATTGACGAGGTGGTTGTAGCACTGTCTGACCAGTCAAAAGAACAAACGGAGAGTATCATCCTGGCAAGCGAAAAGGCCACCAAACGCGTAAAGATCATCGCCAGTTTCTACCAGCATTGCACCTCTACGGTGAGTATGAGTTTGTTTGGTCCGTTTCCGCTCATTACGATCCGTTCTTCTCCGCTCGACGAACCAAGGCACCAGCTGGTCAAGCGGGTATTCGATATTTGTTTTACGCTGGTATTGCTGATTACCTTTTCCTGGCTGTTTGTACTGATCGCATTGCTGATTAAACTCACCTCACCGGGACCGGTCATCTATAAACAGGAGCGATGGGGATTGAAGAAAAGCAGGCTAACCTGTTATAAGTTCCGCACCATGAGATCCGACGCTGCAACCAGCGAGGGAGGCGCCTTTGCCGCTACCGTTCCCGGCGATCCAAGGGTAACAAGGGTGGGCAGGTTCCTGAGAAGAACCAGCCTCGATGAGCTGCCGCAGTTCATTAATGTACTGAAGGGAGATATGTCGTTTGTTGGTCCGCGGCCTCATGCTACCCTGATGCACCTGGAGCTGAAAGATACGATCCAGCATTATATGCTGCGGCACCTGGTGAAACCCGGTATTACAGGCTGGGCCCAGGTAAACGGGTGCAGGGGCGAGAATCATAAAGCCGGGCAGATGCAGCGGCGAATTAATTTTGACCTCTGGTATATTGAAAACTATAGCTTCTGGCTCGACTGCCAGATTATTTCACAAACGTTGGTCAACCTGGTGAAGGGAGACAAAAATGCTTATTAAATGGGGCAACGGCTACTTTTAATAACCGGTAATTTTTCCCCCGAACTAAATGGCATAGGTAAGTATAACGGGGAAATGATCCGCTGGCTGGCGGCAAAAGGGTATGAATGCACCGTGATTACCTCTTATCCTTACTATCCCCAGTGGCGTGTTCAATCTCCCTATGATAATAAAAAATACAGGTATACCCGCGAAAAATGGACGGATGGTGACGAGCGGATTGATTTTGTAACCATCCACAGATGCCCCCAATATATCCCCGCATCGCCCTCAGGCACAAGAAGGGTACTACAGGACATGAGCTTCTTTTTTTCTTCCGGATGGAAATTAATGCAGGTATTGTTTTCCCGGAAGTTTGATGTGGTGATGACCGTATCTCCCTCATTTCAGCTGGGACTGCTGGGGGCTTTTTATAAACGTGTAGGTCGTGCTAAATTTATATATCACATACAGGACCTGCAGATTGAGGCCGCCCGCAATTTAAATATGATACGGTCGAAATGGCTGATCAGGCGGCTGCTCCGGGTCGAGAAATTTATATTGAAGCGGGCAGATGTGGTAAGCAGTATTTCCGAAGGAATGATCCGCATGATAAAAGAGAAGGCCGGCAAAGACATCAGCTCATTTCCCAACTGGGTGGATCTGCAACGATTTTACCCGGTTCCGGACCGGGATATTTTAAAAACAAAATCTGGCTTTGAGAAAGATGACAAGGTGATACTATACTCCGGTGTATTGGGGGAGAAACAGGGGCTTGAATCTATTCTGTATGCTGCATCGGTATTAAAACACCGGGCTTCCGTTAAATTTGTTATCTGTGGCTCCGGCCCCCACAGGAGCCGGTTACAGGCACTGGCCGAAAGCATGGAACTCCTCAATGTGCGCTTTCTCCCATTACAACCTGTTGAGCAGTTTAACGATTTTCTCAACATGGCAGATGTACACCTGGTGATCCAGAAAAATGAGGCGAGCGAACTGGTAATGCCGTCAAAATTAACAACGATTATGGCGGTGGGTGGAATCGCTATCATCACAGCCAATAAAGGCTGCTCCCTGTACGAACTGGTTAAACAACATGAAATAGGATTGTTGATTGATAGTGGAGATGAGGCGGCGCTTGCTGCCGCTATTGACAGGGCCGTAACAACGGATCTTTCCGGTTTGGCAAGAAACGCGAGGAACTACGCTACCACCTGTTTGTCGAAGGAAGAGATCATGACCAGGTTTGAAGCCGTTTTGAGATCATGAGGCTTTTTTTATGGCAACGATATTCTGAAAAGAGAATATTTCAAAATGAGCGGATTTATAAGTGCCCAGGGCTTTCAGCCCGTCGGGTAGCAACCTGTAAAAATCATATCCTGGCAGCAGGTCTACAATATCTTTAAAAAAGGTTTTGGAGATGACATTCATTTCGTTGAACTCTATTTGTATAATTTCCGCCAGCCCCTGCTGGATGGTGTGCCTGGCGCCTTTTAGCACAGACAGTTCATGCCCTTCGGTATCAATTTTTAACAGGGCAATCCTGGAGATATTTTGGAGCTTTACAAATTCATCAATAGTTGTTATTTCTATAGGCAGCTCTTCTGCTTCGCCATGGTGAAGCTGTTCAATCACCTCCCGGTACATGCTGGCATGTTCGGAACCGCCCTGACCGGAGTAATCGTAGATCATAGCACTGGAGGAAACTTCCCCGGCGCCTTTAAATACAGGGGTAAACCGGTATTCAATAGCGGCCAGCTCCAGTTTTTTGAAAGCTACCGGATGTGGTTCAAACGCAAACAACGGGAGGGAAATACCATTTTTTCTGAGCATTACCGAGTAGTCGCCCACGTTGGCGCCGATGTCGAGGATGGCGCCGGATAATAATTTTTTCCCGGAAATAAGATATTTGATAAATGCTTTTTCTCCGGATACGGTACTGTTTTCATGATTCCTGATGCCAAGACCAAACATGCTCAGCTTGTAAACAAACAAATGCACCGGATAAAGCGCCTTACGGACGAATAAAAAAACATAGACTCTTTTTAAACCACGACCGAGTTTTTTCATGACGGAGCTTGATGTTTAGGGCTGGATAAGAGGTAGTGTAACGGATCATAGCGACGCTAATAAAGATAGGGAGAAAACACGGCTGGTTGGCTGTTCATTTTATTCATTCCGGAAGCGCATAGTCTTAATTACTGCAATCGTTTCATCCTCCTCGTAAAAGTATAATCACCTGTGATCTCCGCTTTAAAATCCATTTCTTCATCAAAAATATTTGTATCCCTGTAGTAGGTAGCTACGCTGAAGTATCCCATATCCAGGCCTCCGCCGCCACAAATAGTACACCCGCCGTCACCGCCCTTCAGAAACCATTCACTATCCATCATTACTTCGTAGTGATAGGGATTGTTGGCAATTACCAATCCGAACTGATTAGGTGTGTCCAGGAAGTAGTCGCCGTCTTTACCCACTCCAAAATGATGATATTTTTGTTGATAGTCTATCTCATTGCCCCAGGGATACATACTGCGGGAGCCGCCGCCACAGAGGTATTCCCATTCATCTTCGGTAGGCAGGCGGAAGCCGCTGTCTGAAATGGCAGTGATCAATTCTTCATAGCTGGCAGCATCATAGAGGAAGGCTTTGATGTTGTTTCCGTTCTTTTCCAGCCGGTAACTGCCGTTCACCGTATAGCAGTATCGCTCATTTGGTGATTTACGGAGCTCGTCCATCGCCTTCGCAAAATAACTGTCAGCGATTAGGCGTTCGTCGTTGATAGCCACCGGGAAATAGCCGGTTTCCTGCATCCGCCGTTCTACTACCATAGGGCCTATGGTAACGGTACGTACGGGCGACAGGTGTTCCAGGATATACGTATTCGCATGTTCTCTGTTTCCCTCAAAGTAAGCCAGGATGTTTTCTTCGTTTTTACCGCTCATTATCCATTGATCTTGCCCAAGGGTTACGGTATCGCCTGGTACAAAAACAAACTCGCTGTTATTGTAACGCAGCACCGCGGTAAAGCTGTGCTGGTTAAATTTACTGAATGATTCAAATGCGGTGATCATAAACCCTGGCAATTGTGTATCCGTGAGGTGTTGCAGTATTACTTTCGCTTCATCCTGTGAAAGTGCATTCCATGCTTTCCGTTGATATATGGCCGATGTATTCATGTTTCTAAATTATTCTCCTGGTAGCTGCTTTCTTAATTCGGGGATGGTTAACTTCATTTCGTTCAACCGATGGCCGAGATTCGATAATATATAATCCTGTTCTGTAGGAAATCTTTCCAATAGCTTCTTATATGCTGGCAGCAATCTTTTATCCGTTACACCACCGAGCGCTTGCAGCGCCGTTAGTATTACGTGATGGGAGCTGTCATCCAAACCACTGATGAAATCGCTGATGTAACGGGCTTTATGCGATAGCTTGCCAAGGGTGTAGAACGCGGTAGCCCTGATGTCTTCTTTTTCATTTTTTGTCATAGGGCTAACCAAATCGCCATAGTCTGCTGACGTGGCTACCAGCAGATAGGTACAAAACCGGAATGTTTCTCCATCAGTAATATGAGCGATATTTTTTTTGATGATTTCCAGCCATTCGATGCTTTTATCTTTGGCATACCAGAAAATAAACTGGAAAACGGCCAGCAGGTCCACGTCGCAATAAGCCACCAGGTACGGTTTGGCCAGCTGGTAATGATGCTTTGTAAGGATTTGCAGCAATTGTTTTTTGCACCCGCCGGTAGCCGGCTGGTATTCTTTTTCAAGCAAGCCGATGATCCTGTCAGGAATATCTTGTTTAGTGAGCATGGCGCTCAGGCAATGCTGCCTGGTTGTCTCATCACCGGCCAACTGGTATTTTTCCAACAAATCAGTTACGCTTCCACCCATGGTATATCCAAACCAGCTGGGGGTATCCAGGATCAGATCACCCGAAATAATTTCATCCAGCCAGCGTTCATACCAATCGAGGAAAGTAGCTTCAAAGGTAAAGGAGGGACGCTGCCGGTCCATGTCCATGTTGACCACCTTCCCGCTATGCGGACCATTCAGGACCAGTCCGTGCAGGTAGGAGCATCCCTGGGAGCCCAGCGGAAGTATGCCTGCATAAATTTCGCTGGTGGCTGTATCGAATTCCTCGTCAGACATATCGTCGTTTTCAAACGGCATGATCATCTCATTCCAGGTGTCGGCAGTAAGCCCTGGATAAATTTTCACGGGTTCGCGGAGATATTTTTCCGGGTTACTGCTTAACTCATCGGTTCTTTCTCCCAATGGATAAATGCCATAAAACGGACCTGCCGCTGAATCGGCATAAGATTTTCCACCATTGCCAAATTGAAGGAGGAATGCCCTGAAACTACCGGGAAGGGATATATGATATTTTTCTTCGAAGCTGGTGAGTTCTTTTTCGGCCAGCGGTTTATTGATGACGTATCGATGCGAATCGGCGCCAAATACTTTCCGTTGCCAGTCTTTTTTCTTTGCAGCACCAAACTTTTCTTTGATTCTTTTTATCTGTTCCTCATATTGATGCATATACTAAGCTATTATAAGTCTTCCTGCCAAAATTAAATTTTTTCAGTCAAAAAGCGCTCCGTAACCGGTTACTGTAGCTGTTGATTCCGGGCGGTTTTAAAAATTACCGGTATTTGCATATTTTTAACGGGTGTCTATCTATATCTGTTATACAAGTTTTGAAGATCAACTGCCTCATGATAGGTTTACTGCGTTGTTAGCCGCCGTACCGGCAGATATCAGCCGCAAAGTCCGTGCATATCGTCGTTGGCAGGACGCGCATGCAGCCTTGTTAGGGAAACACCTGTTGATAAAGGCCATGTCGCATTTCAACCAACCTGCCCCGCTGGATGCATTGCAGTATTCTGCTACCGGCCGCCCTTACCTGGACGGGGCCCTGGATTTTAATATTTCGCATGCCGGCAACCTGGTTGTTTGTGCGGTTAGCACGGATGACCGTATTGGCATTGACCTGGAAGAATTGAAGCCGATTGAGTTTTCTGATTTCAACGGACTGTTTACGGTAAAGGAGTGGGAGGACATTCATGCAGCTGCAGATCCGCTGGCGCAGTTTTATCATTATTGGACGATCAAGGAAGCGGTGGTGAAAGCTGATGGTGTTGGTATTTCTGAACTCAACACTTTAACCGTTATTAATCACGACACGGCACAACTGCTGGACACCACCTGGTACCTGAAAAAAATTCCCCTGGCGGCGGAATATGTCTGCCACCTGGCTACCGCAGCAGCCGCACCTGATATAACAATCGAGGAAGTAAGCCTGTAAATAGATACACGGCGTTGTTTACCCCGTTATTTCCCGGATGTCGGCCAGGTGATGATCATCATGTTCCGCAACAAAATATGCGAGGTCAATAATCCGCATCGGTGTTTTTAACCGCGGATGTAGCGCAGTTCTCTCTAATGCTTCTTCCGGTAACTGCCGTAGCTGCTTTACCAGCTGTTCACGTTGCTCGCGGAACCGCTGCCACAATACGGCGATATCGGTTGCATTGTGATTGGCGGTATGGGTTCGCTGGTTGGTCAAATCGGCTACCCGGAGTTCTGGTAACCCGTTTACGAAATCGTGGAACCGGCCGGACCACAGCGGTTCCATATCTCCCAGGTGTCCTACCTGTTCTTTAACCGACCATTTATCTTGTAGTTGTTGGGTTTGCAGAGCTGGTGTCAGTAAACGGGTCATCTCTTCCACCCGTGCCGGGGCGCCGCTTAAACGCTCAATAATAGTGGGCATCCGGCCGTTATCCGTTATCGCCGGAAATACTCTTTCAAACCAGGCGGTTCTTTTCATGTTGAATCGTTTTTACCGGTGCTAAGGTATTGGTTTTTGGCATATGTTTGCAGGAGACAAAAAGGCAATAACGGCATCGACTATGAAGACATTTACAGCATCGGTTTTATCTGCGGACGGGATTGAACATTTACTGGCATTACAGAAAACGAACCTGGTACAACATATTACTGAACAAACCGCCAGGACACAGGGCTTTCTTACATTTGAATATACGGAACCCATCCTGCAAAGAATGATGGCCGATATGCCGCAACCGGTGTTGCTTGATGGCAACGTACTGGCAGGTTATGCACTGGCTACATCCACCGGCGCGGGAGAGGAAATTTCGCTGATGCGGCCGTTAGTAATGATGGCACAGGAACTGGAGCTAAACGGACAGCCATTGTCGCAGCTGCGGCATTATTTTATGGGGCAGATATGTGTGCGGGAAGGCTATCGCGGCCACGGTTTGTTTGACGCGTTATATAACAGCCATAAAGACCTGTTCGCCAACGACTACGATTGTATTGTTACTGAAATTGCGGCAGATAATCTACGTTCCCAGGCAGCCCACGCCAGGGTGGGGTTTCAGACTATTCATACCTATAACGACGGCGCAACTACCTGGCATGTGGTAGCGTGGGACTGGCGACAGTAGCCGCAGGTACCATACCGCGTGGCACATCGTTATAAATTATTCAGTTATGGGCATTATCTTATCACCCGGTCATTACTTTGGAAAAGAGCAGCAGTTTAACGAGAACGCCTCGTTTAAACTGAATATTACTGCCTACCAGCCGGGGGTACATATTGCTGATCATTACCATGAAAATGCCTACCTGAGTTTGTTGATCAATGGTCATTATGAAGAGGTGAATAAAAAATCCAATGCGGAAATAATGCCCGGTGAAGTATTGTTCCGGCCTGCCGGGTACCGCCATGCCAATCACTTCCAGCAAAGCGGGGGACGATGCCTGAACATTGAGTTCAAGCAAAACGGATGGCAGGAAGTAGAATGGCGTACGGTAATGCCAGCTGCAATGACCGTTTACAAAGCCGGCACATTCGACTATCTGTACCGCTTGTTGTATTTTTTTTCGCAGGACCCTGAGATGAGCTTGTCGGAAGAATATATTTTCAGCTGGCTGTCTGCCCATTCCGATAGTCATATACCGCTTCGGTTGCCCTGGTTGCCGCAGGTAAAAGCGATCCTGGAAAATGAATTTGATACGCATCATACCATTAAATCCATTGCGGCCAGGGTATTTGTGCATCCCATTTACCTGGCTCGTGCCTTTAAAGAAAGAGAGGGAATGACCATTGGTGAATACCAACTGAAGATGCGGGTACGAAAAGCCATGGCTTTGCTTTTTACCACCACGCTTCCTGTTACGGATATCGCGTTTGCCGCAGGTTTCACGGATTCCTCGCACCTGGTCCGGTCGTTCCGTTTTTTTTACCTGACCACTCCCCACCGTTTCCGGGCATTACTAAAAAGTTAACCTGGTACCATTTTTATTGATACCGTCGCCGTTACTTTGTATAAAAAAACATGCGTTGTTTCATCGCCTATATATGCCTTCTCTTTCCCTTGTTTTTATCCGCCCAGCGCCAGGTGGATTACCAGCTGCAGGTGCATACCGACCTGCAGAAAAAGACCTTTGCCGTGCAGGGCGGCCTCTCTTTTGAAACCGAAGCCGGATCAGCCGACTCTGTTGAAATCACCCTCAGTAAAGGTGTGGGGCAGGTAAAGCTGGCATTACAGGGCGCCAGCGGACGTATGGATACGAGTTTGAATACCAGCGGAGATATTGTTTACTGCTGGCGGTTTGAGCATCCGTTACCTGTTGGGACGCCGTTGCAATTTACGTATGCCTATGACCGTGGAAGCGCACCTACCTTTCAATATTATCTCGACAGTAATTTTTGTATGGCAGGTGGTTATGGTTCTTCCTGGTATCCGCAGGTAGTGTCGCACGATGCCGACAGCAGCGGAAGTACGGCCCGTGCCACCGGTACCATTACGGTAACCACCGCGGCCAACCTGATGGCTGTAATGGCCGCCAGCACGGAAACAATTACCAAAGCAGCAGGCGTTAATACTTACCGGTTCCAATATAGTCAGCCTGATATCTTTTCCCTGTACATCGGAAATTATTCCAGACAGGAGTATAAAGGCAACCGCTCTTTTTATACCTATAGTCTCAGTAAAGCGATCGATGGCGACGACCTGTCGCGCAAATCTTCGGCAGTCCTCGATTTCCTGACTACGCAATTTGGTCCCTTGTCTATTCCCAATTTTTCTATCATCGAGTTCCCGGAATATGTATCAGAACTCACCGGTATTGGCGGGGCCAGTATCCTGGGTGGTGTAGTGATGCCTACCGGTGCGCTGCGGCAATTCAACTATGCGCTCTTCGGCCACGAAATAGGCCACCAGTGGTGGGGGAATAAAGTACGGTCCAGGGGCAGCAGGGGAGAGTCCATGTTGTCTGAAGGGCTGGCACAGTATGGTTCACTGCAAACGGTTTATCACTTCGACAGCACTCATGCGATGGATTACCGCAAAACGGGCTATCCTGGCTATATCCGTGACCAGTGCGGATTGGGTTATCTGAAAAATCTTGCTGCGGGAAATGATCAGCCGCTGTCCGCGCTCACCGACGCCAACGGTCATATTATCGGCGATAGTAAAGGTTTCCTGGTATTAGATCTGCTATCGGCCACTATTGGAAAGCCGGCGTTTAATAAAGCGTTGCAAACCATCGGAGAGAAATATAGCCATGCAGGCGTTACCTGGGAGGAATTTTTACGGGAGATAGAAAACGCCCATGGGCAGTCTTTGCAGTGGTTTTATCAGCAATGGTTCGAAAGACGGGGAGCTCCTTCCTGGCAAAGCAGCTGGACCCAGCAGGCTGGTAAACTGCAGCTCAGCGTTACGCAAAAAGACAGCAGCTACCGGTTGCCACTCGAAGTGCTGATCACCTACGCCAATGGCACTACTTCACTACAAACCATCCATATTCATGATCATGCCAGCCAGGTACAACTGTCCGTAAACGGCACTGTTACTGCTGTGCAGCTTGATCCTTATTTTAAAGTGCTGCATTGGGATGATGAACTCGCCCCCATTGCCATGGCGCAGGCCAAAGTCGTGAAAGTAGTGAACCTGCGTATACAACAGAAAAATACGGAAGCCATTGCACTCGCGCAATCCTATTTAAAAGAGGGAATTCCCGACGACGTTTACGGTGTGGAATTTACGTTGCTCTATCAGCTGGGACGCATGGCCGCTGTGCAAAATAAACCAGATGAAGCACTGGCATATTACCAGCGGTCGTTGCAGTGTGCCTCCCGTGCCACGGACCTGCTGGCTTATACCTACTATCGCATGGCACAGATTGCCGCCACCAGGAAAGACACCGTATTACTGCAATGGGCCTGTACTAATGCGGTAAAAGCCGACAAGCTTAATAATAAAACCGATGGCATGGAAGCAAAAGTGGCGCAACTGTTGGCTACTGCCGGGTAAAGGCCTGATCGGGTAAACGGGCAAAAATGAACCTGCGGACGCAGTGATTGTAAATAGCAGCCTGTTTGCCCTGGAGTAAACCAGCCTTAGCTAACGCAATCGACTCTACGCAAACAGAAGCCACTCTACGTATATGCCTGGCCGTGGTTTTGAGCCAGGTATAGGCATCATCATGGTAGTGTTCATCTTCCAAAGCGTTACTGTACCCCCGCAATTAAAAAGGATACCGATAGGTTGTTGGATATCCTGCACCGCGGTGGAACAAATCAGCCGCATGCCGGAACAAATTAGGTCATCTGCCGGTGCTTTGGTATCGCAACTCCACATGATAAACGCCATTCCTGTATTTGCGGGTATAGGTGCCCGTAATGTTACGATAGGCAGCAGCGCCGCCGGTAATGGGAAAGTCGTGATCCGGGGCAATGGTGTCGCCAGGGGTGAGGTTGAACACACCGGTGGCGGTAATGCTGCCATCGGGGAACTGGAATACGGTAGTGGTAACACAATCGTATTGACCGCTACCCAGGTTTAAATACATACTGGAAAAAACGTCCTGCGTGGCGGAGTCTTTTCCGCTGCCATGACAGATGGCCAGCGCCTGTTCTATAAAACCTTTATACACGCCGGGACTGGCCTGCTGGTAATTATACAGGGTATCGAATTGCTTCTGGATATCGCTTTGCTGGTAATTCAGCGAAATAACAACAGGAGGGGAAGGATGATGTGGTCTGCAGGAAGCGAAAAGCAGGAATAGACAGAGGGAGGGGAAGATTTTCATAGCTGGTGTTTTCAGGTTGATTAGTAAAATAGCGGTTTTACTTTATTTTTCCAATTTTAAACAGTCAGGAATCAGCCTGGTGATTTTTTCCTTCGGAATGAATGCGAAAATGGTGAGTTGGATAAGTTCTGCTATAATTAAAGAAAAAAACATCAGTACAATACAGAGAACACAAGTGATAATTGCCGGAGTACCCCTGTAGTAGTAAAATAAATTTAGCACCCTTGGTTCCCCCATCAACCAATAAACACCTTTACAGCTGAAAAATACCAGTAGAATACTGAGCATGGATTTCAGCAGACGAAGGAGAAAATTATTGCTGTCGACTGTGATAATTTCCAGTAGATTAACGACCAGCAATGCAGATATTAATCCGTATACGAATATTTCCTGTTGTAACAGCAGCCTGCTTTTTCTCATTGAATCAGGCCAGGAGAGATCAGCGTAGCCTGGTATGCTATTATATAGGACAGTCATTGTTAACCAATAGATAAATGCAAAAGCAATGATAATAATAGCGTAAGGTATAAGCTGCCGGCGTAACACAATAATTTTTTTTAAAGATATCAATTTCCGCTCATCCACTTTTATAAAAACCGCTGCCGGATCAGTTCCATGAAATCTCCCCGGAATTTTTCGCTGAGTGGAATGCGTTTCCCGGCAATAAAAAGATGATTCTCTTCTACCTTATCAATCCGGCTGGTATTAACAATATAGGAATTATGTACTCTGATAAAAGGCGGACCCATTTGTGCGGCAATATCCTTCAAGCGCTTATACACAAGCGTTTCTCCTTTGATGGTGACTATTCGTACATATTCTTTTTCACCTTCAAAGTAGAGCAGTTCCTGCAGGCGTATCTGTTGTAATGTTTTTCCTGATTTTACAAAGAAGTACGCTTTGTCTGATGATGATGCCGGTACGTCCTGCGCACGGGAATGCATAAACGCTGCGTTTATTTTTTGCTGCGCAGCGAGGAAACGTTTGAGGGTAATGGGCTTCAGGAGATAGTCGATGGTTTGGAAGTTATAACTGGCGGCGGCATGTTCCGTATAAGCAGTGGTAAATACAATTTTCAGGTCCTTTGGTAGCAGGGCGGCCAACTCCATGCCGTCGAGCTGGGGCATGTTGATGTCCAGGAATATGAGGTCTGCTTTGCCTGTTTTCAGGAAAGCCAGCGCCTCAAGTGCGTTATAGCACTTGGCGACCAGCTGCCAGTCGGTCGTTTGGGCGATGTGCAGTTCCAGCAGGTTTACTGCATTGGGTTCATCATCAACGATGATACATTTCAAACTCATAAGGGAACAGATAAATGGGCGGTGAAATGAGTGGCGGTCCTGGTGGTCTGCAACGTATAGTCGTTGCCGTACAGCAGCATAAGCCGTTTTCGTAGATTATCGATACCGGAACCACGTTGCATTGAGGTGGCAGCATGTTCCGGTAAATTGTTGGTGGTAGTGAACAGCAAACGGTTATCCTGCCGGGTCAGTAATATGTCGATCACGTTGTCCCTGCTCGTTTTATCAATACCATGTTTAAATATATTCTCTACAAAGGTCATCAGTAACATAGGTGGAATGCTGTGAGTACCTGGAATATCCTGTGTAAACCGAAGCATGATATCGTGCCGGATACGGATCTTCTCCAGCGCAATATAGTTTTCGAGAAAATTGATTTCTGCCGACAGGTCTACCTGGTCTTTAGGACTTTCATCCACGAAGTACCGCATAATTTCAGACAGCCGCTCTATCAGCACCGCTGTTTGCGGCGCTTCCCGGTAGGCTTCATAGTAGATGTTGTTGAGCGTATTAAACAGGAAATGCGGTTGGACTTGCGATTTAAGCAGGTTGAGTTCCGTCTTTGTATTTTGTAACAGCAGCGCGGCGGTCTGTTGTTTCAACGAAAAGTAGGTGATAGCCATTCTGAATATGAAGCTGAGCAGGAACAGCAGCGGAATACCCGCCATATACCGGAGCACAATCGATAGGGTAACCGGTTGGGGCATATCGGTAAACCAGGCATTATAAATACTGCTCATTATAAATGCCCTGGCCAGGCCAGCGGCGGGCAGAAATAACAAAACCGCGGCGACATACTTTGCGATATCGCCTTTGGCATACAGGCGGGGATACAGCCAACTGATGTTACCATAGATCACTAACGCATAAAAGAGTACGTTGAGTAAAGAAAAAACAGCCGCCTGCTTAAAGCCATCTTCCGGCAGTAAGGAGAAAAACATCATGAAAAGAACAACCAGCCATAGCAGCCATTGTACACGGGCGCTGGTTGTCATGTTCCGGAGCATTTGCATGACCCAATTTACGAAGGTTTTGAACTTGTTGAGCGGGTAAAAGATGTATTCAACGGATGACCATTATTATGCTGTTAACCAGCCATTATTTTCAACCATTGCCATTTCCCAGGTAGAATATTACGGTAACGGATCAACGTTTAAATTATACGGGTGTCCGTTGAATACATTTTTTGGGGAGCAGAAAACCCGGAATCTTTGATGACCAGCTGCTTCCCGGCATGCCAAAAGCCAGGGGCATCGATTATTCCACCTAAATCATCCAATAAGTATGCGTCTCCAGTTAACTACTTTTAACGTTAAACAGGTATTTTTACCAGTAATGGGCCTGTTGATCCTGCTGTTATCCGCCACCGTTGCTTATGCACAGACGGATACCATTGACCAGCACCATCAACGGTTGAATACGGCCTTACTGAAACCCGGTGTAAGACAATACCTGGTTTATTTCCAGCTGCCAACGCATACGAATATGCTGAGCCTGAGTTTGTGGGTAAGGGAAATAGAAAAGACCAGCAGGAATAATATGCCGGTATTCAAAACTACCCAGCACTGGTACAGTGAAGATACTGCGAGGTACGCCATGTTTACCTCTTTTAACACCGTATCTGACTTTTCGCCGTTATACCACGAAGCAATAAGAGGAAAGGACCGGAAAGCCTATAACTGGTCGGCACAGGGCATTACCGGCGACGGTGGGCCCGAGAACAAAGCAGCAGATTTTAAATTCGATTTTGAAGGCCCCAATTACAACTGGCATCTCGATATTGAAACCTTTGAGATGCTGCCGCTGGCGAAAGGGAAAACCTTTGATATTAATTTCTATGATGCAGGACTGGATACGCCAAAATATGTACGCTACCGGGTAACGGGCAGTGAAGTGCTGCAAACATTGAACAATCAGGCTGTAGACTGTTGGAAATTATTTACAGAAGGAGAATCCCCGCGGGGACATTATGTGCAAACCTTCTGGATCAGTAAAGCCGGGCATGAATTACTGAAGGAAGAAGATAGCTTTGGCGGCGTGTTCCGGTACAAAATAAAGCTCCCGGGTCTGACACCTTACCTGGACGACCGCTTTGTAAAGCCCGCAAAATAGGAGCTGCCTGATGCCAATCAAGCCCTGTTGCCGGAAATCATTTCCGGCAACAGGGCTTTACCATGTCCGCCTCCTTCGCCAAAAAACACCCGCTTGTCGAAACTTTTTTTCTCCGTAATCGTTATAGGCTGTATAGCCGGTTGCATTGCACCCAAAATGCCTGTTGCAACCGAACGCATTTTATTCAACCACCATTAAAAGACCGTAAAAAGATGGACATACAACAATTTGAGGACAAGGGCCTGGCACATTACTCCTATGCTATCTACAGCGAAATACCCAACGAAATAATATTGATAGACCCGTCGAGGGATTTGTCGCCCTACCTGGCCTATGCCGCCTCATTAAATGCCACGATCAGCGGCGTTATAGAAACACATCCACATGCCGATTTTATCAGCGGGCACCTGGAGCTACATGAAACCGTTGGCGCAACTATCTATTGTTCCCGCCTGGTGGGTGCAGGTTATCCGCATACCGGTTTTGATGAAGGGGATCAGATTGTGCTGGGCGATATAACGCTCAGGGCGCTAAATACGCCCGGCCATTCGCCAGACAGCATCAGTATTGTACTGGAATATGCCGGGGAAGACAGGGCAGTATTTACTGGCGATACATTGTTTATCGGCGACTGTGGCCGGCCCGATCTGCGGGAAAATGCGGGGCATATTAATGCCGGCCGGGAAGCATTGTCGCGCATGATGTATCATTCGCTCCGGGAGAAGCTGATGACGCTGGCAGATGATGTACTCGTATACCCGGCGCATGGCGCGGGTACACTTTGTGGCAAATCACTCAGCGATGCCGACAGCAGCACCATTGCCGCCGAAAAAGTGAGTAACTGGAGTCTCAACGACCTCACCGAAGCCGAATTTGTAAAAGAGCTGTTATCCATGCAACCCTTTATTCCAAAGTATTTTCCTTACGATGTAGATATCAACAGGGTAGGGGCGCTGCCGTTAGGGTCTTCGCTGGCTAAGGTAACGATGGTACCCGGTATGACTGTTTTCGACAAAAATATTATCATCATTGATACCCGGCCGCAACGATCATTTAAGCAGGGCCATGAGCCCAATGCGATCAACCTCCAGGATGGCGGAAAGTTTGAAACCTGGCTGGGAAGCATTGTTGCGCCGGAAGAGCCGTATTACCTGCTGGCTGCCGATGACGCCGCCCTGCAACAGGTAATCAGGAAAGTAGCAAAAATAGGCTATGAACCCGCTATAAAAGCGGCGGCTGTTTATACAACAGGATCGGCCACCATCGAAGCTATACCGCTGGATGATTTTAAAGTACACCCGGAAAATTATACGATTGTGGATGTGCGTATGGCCACGGAGGCGAAAGACTATAAAATATTTGACCAGGCAATTTCCATTCCGCTGGATGAGTTACGGGAACGGGTACACGAAATCCCAACAGGTAAACCAGTTGTTGTTCATTGCGCAGGCGGCTACCGGAGCGCTGCCGGCAGCAGTATTATAGCAGGGGCTTTAAATGGGAAGGTACCGACCTATGACCTGGGGGAAGCTGTTAGTGAGTTCAGGAATTAGATAGCGGTATGCCGGGGTCAGCATCATTGTCACAATACACCCTCTCTTTTGCCTGTTTGCACCCCTTACTACTGCTGAAATGATGCTACCTTTAAAGTAACATCTTTATTGAACAGGCCGCTGTGGCCTGCATTTTTCACCAGAAAAATTATGGATATGTTAAAGAACTCAAAAGCATTCAGTGGATTTTCAGCAAATGATCTGCAACAGGTAAAAGATTTTTATCAGCAGAAACTGGGGCTGGAAGTGGAAGCCAATGGCCCGGATATGCTCACATTAAAACTGGCCGGTGGTAACAATATTCTTATCTACCAAAAGCCCAATCATCAACCCGCTACTTTTACCGTGCTTAATTTTCCTGTAAGCAATGTAGACGAGACAGTAGATAAGCTGACGGCACTCGGCGTGAAGTTTTTACAATATGAAGGAGATATAAAAACGGACGCCAAAGGTATACACCGCGGCGAACCCGGACCCATAGTGGCGTGGTTTGCAGATCCCGCCGGTAACATACTTTCAGTAGTCGCCGAACATTAAAATAAAGGATAGTACCTGCCAGGATGCCGTTGTGTATTATACGCAACGGCATCTTTGTTTTATTATTTGATTTGTTTATCCGCAATAATTTTTTACTTTCAGTACGTTAATCATGTGGATGTATCAAGTTTGTGACATACCCGTAACCTGTATTCTTTAAAACCTCATACGTAAACATCAAAAAAGAAGTAATGAACAAGACAATTTTATCTGCTGCCGCTATCGCTGCAGCTATTACATTTACTGCCTGCGGAGATGGCGGTAAAACGGGTGGCGACAGCACCTCCACGGCTACCACATCTGCAAAAGACAAGGATGCTGTAAAAGATGATAAACTCAGCGGCTTTATGCTGGGTGGCATCTATTTTATTAATGGATACGGCGGGCAAGAAGAAGTGAGCAAAAGAATTACCACGACAGATAAAAAAGAACTTGTCAGCTCTTATAAAGAGATCCTGGAGTTTCCCTTTCAGACCGATGATGCAGCCGGTGCTCAGAGCACACTCAAACAGGCATGGGATATCAGCGACAAGGAGAGCCTGATAAAAAGTCTTGATAAATTATCGGCCGGCGATCCCAAAAATCCGCACCGCGCCTGGGACTATGCCCGCCTGGTGAATAATGCCTGTATGGGCTATGCCGCGGGTTACCTGACCAAGCCGGAAGCAGAAAGATTTATTGCCGCCACCCTGCCACTCGCCCGTAAGGAATACAAAACATGGGATGACTATTTCGCCGACTTTATGGAAGGCCGTAAAGCCTGGGGGGGTGACGAAAGCCATAACAAAGAGTTTGAAGACCTCTCAAAGGCTATCACCAAAGGAGATAACAATATTTACCAGGTGCTGCCACTGAATTAAGGAGCATTCATATAGTTTTCCTACTTTTGCCGGCTAAATAAGGAAGATTTATGGCTACTAAAATTACAGTTAACAACAACGGCTCACTAAGAATTGAAGGTGAATTTGAGATCGTCGACAAAAATGGTAACACCTATGACCTGGGTGGCCGGGAAGCAGTAGGGATCTGCCGTTGCGGACTTTCTGCCAACAAACCTTTTTGTGATGGTTCTCACAAAGGACATTTTGAGCACGATGCCGTTGCTTTCGCTTTACCTCCAAAGAAATAGCGAACGCTCCACATATTTACAGGCCCTTAGTACCGGCATCAGCCGCTTGCTTTGGGCCTGTTTTTATTTTCCCGGCGCCATCTGATATGGTCGATATTGGAAGAATTGTATCTGTTTTTACAATATAAATAATTGCACTTTTGTGAGACATTATTCATTGTGACATATGCAAATCAGATTTTTCCAGGTAGATGCGTTTACCGATCAGCCATTTAAAGGCAACCCCGCAGGCGTATGCCTGCTGGAGAACATGCCGGAAGACCGTATTCTGACATCCATTGCGTCAGAGAATAACCTGGCCGAAACCGCCTTCCTGCTGCCGGAAAACGATGGCTATCGTCTCCGCTGGTTTTCCCCGCTGGTGGAAATCCCTCTTTGCGGCCATGCCACATTAGCCAGCGCACATGTGTTATGGGAAACCGGTATCGTCCCCGCTACGAGCGCCATTCCTTTTTATACCATGAGCGGCCTCTTGACCGCCCGCCGCCACAACGGCTGGATAGAGCTGGACTTTCCGGCCCGTAACAGCGAACCAGCCGCTTTGCCCAAAGGCTGGGATGGTATGTTTGGCAGCAATGTGGTGAATGTAGCGTATAGTGTAGACCGTTACCTTGTAGAACTCACATCATCAGCTGCGGTAGCAGACTTTGTACCGGATAAACGCCTGCTGGCAACCGATAAATGTGTGATCACCGCCCGGGGAGCCGCCGGTACGCCATACGATTTTGTTTCCCGCTTTTTTGCAACACCTATAGGGGTAGATGAAGACCCCGTAACCGGTTCTGCACATTGCAGCCTGGCAACGTATTGGGCTGCCCGCCTGCATAAGAACGAATTTTTTGCTTACCAGTCCTCACAACGGGGGGGCGAACTTAAAGTAATACTGCAGGGCGACCGTGTATTACTCCTGGGCGAGGCCGTTACCGTTATTGACGGAACATTTCGGATTTAATACACTGACGATTACATAAAACCCGGTATATGAACAATTACGAATTATTCAAAAAACTGCATTACCAGGATACGCCATTGCTGTTGGGCAACGTCTGGAATGTAGCCAGCGCCCGCATCCTGGAGGACAATGGTATTCAGGCACTCGGCACCTCCAGTTCCGCTATCGCTGATACCCTGGGGTATGAAGACGGTGAACGGATTCCTTTTTCAGAATTACTTTTTGTCATCGGAAAAATAACCCGCCATGTAAAGCTTCCTTTGTCGGCAGATATTGAAAGAGGCTATAGCGATGATCCCGCCGTAGTGGTAAAACATATTGAGCAACTGCACGATATCGGCGTAGTGGGGATTAACCTGGAAGATGCTGTTAACAGAACAATTGTGCCGGTGGAGGAATTCCGCCGCAAGCTTAACTTTATCCGGAATGAGCTGGCCCGTAAAAATATTCCGTTGTTTATCAATGCCAGAACAGATACTTACTTATTAAAGGTACCGGATGCTTTAAACGAAACGTTATTGCGTATCAAGGCATATCAAGAAGCAGGCGCTGATAGTATTTTTGTACCTTTTGTCCGGGATCTTTCCGATATCCGGCAGATAACTGCTGCTACAGCATTGCCGGTAAACGTACTGTCCATGCCGGAACTGCCTTCTTTTAACGCATTGGCAGAAGCAGGTGTAAAAAGGATCAGCATGGGAGGCAGCGTGTATCGCTCGCTAAATGATCATCTGAAAAAAGTAGTGTACGATATCGGGGTAGCAGGATCGTTTGCGGGAATATTTCCATCCTGAAAAAAAGTGACGCGGGTACGCTCTCCGGAGCGTACTTTTACTTGAATACCCAATAGCCCAGTGCGAGCCACACGAGCCCTTTTATGAGGAAGAAAAGAAAGCCCCAGAAGCCGATTTTTTTCAGCCAACTGATGATTTGCGCTTTCCTGTTATTACTGGTATCCATTGCGCGTCAAAATTACAGCTTTTTTGGATAGATAAAACCAAAGGCGAATATGTCCCCGAAGTTGCCCGCTCGCAACACAGATAGATACTTTACAATAAAGACAATCATTAAATACATACCTTTGCGCTCTTTTAGCAACCATTTTTAAAGATGCGTGTAGCAATTTCGAGTAACAAAATACTTTTTTTCCTGTTCCTGGGCCTTTGTAGCAGCGCTTCTGCGCAGAAAAGAACAGATAGCTCCTTTACCAACCGCCAGCTCGACGAGGTGATCGTACAGGAAAACAGGCTGGCAGCCCCGGTGAAGGCTGTAAACCGTAACATTACGATCATTACCCGCAAACAGATAGAAGCCATGCCGGTATCCTCTATAACAGAGGTATTGGCGTATGTGCCGGGGCTGGATGTCAGGCAGCGTGGCCCGGAAGGCATTCAGGCCGATATAGGGATCGATGGCGGTACCTTTGACCAGACCCTGATCCTGCTCAACGGGGTGAAGATTACGGACCCGCAAACAGGCCATAACATGATGAATTTGCCGGTATCCCTGGCAGATATTGATCATATTGAGGTGTTAAGGGGGGCAGCGGCCCGTATTTACGGTATCAACGCACTGAATGGCGCTATCAATATCATTACCCGTAAAGCCACGGAAAGCGGTGTTACGATCAATGCCAGCGGGAGCAGCAGCTTTAAAAAGAACGAAAATAACAACGTCTACGGCGCTTACGGTATCGGCGCCACCGGTTCACTCGTAAAAGGAGGTAACAGTCATTCCTTGTCCGTAAGCCGTAACCAGGGGAATGGTTATCGTTACAATACTGCGTACGACAATTACCGGGCTTTCTACCAGGCCGCCTTTAACAACGATTCCCTGCGCCAGTACCAGGTAATGGCAGGATTCATTAATAATGGCTTTGGCGCCAACGGCTTCTATGCAGCTCCCGGCGACCTGAACTCCGAAGAAACCGTGAAAACTTTCCTCGCAGCCGTAAGCAACACTTCCCGTATACGCCCAAACTGGGTGATGACGCCGAGGATCAGCTACCGCCATACAAAAGATGATTACATCTATATAAAACCGGATCAATACCGCAACCTGCATAACACAGATATATTGGGTGCTGAACTGAACAATACCTTTACCACCAGCATCGGTACCTTTGGCGCCGGCGTGGAGGGCAGGTATGAGCATATTAAAAGTACCAGCCTGGGTAACCATGAAAGAACCAACCTGGGTATTTCCGGTGAGTACAAATCCATCGCCGATCGCCGCTTTAGTTTTACACTCGGAGGATACCTCAACTATAACTCTTTTTATGGCTGGCAATTTTTCCCGGGCGCTGATGCAGGCTTTAATATTACCCCGGACCTGAAACTCTTTGCCAATGCAGGTACGGCACAAAGACTGCCTACCTACACCGATCTTTATTACAAAGGAAAAGGGATCATCGGTAACGAACTTCTGGGGCCGGAGAAAGCTGGTTATGCAGAAGCAGGTATCCGCAAGTTCAGTGGAAAATTTTCCTACAGCGGCTCTGTTTTCTACAGGCAAATTAGCAACTTCATCGATTATGTAAAAGACACAGCAGGTGTTGCCAACCCGGCCACGATCAACTGGCAGCCGCAGAATTTCCAGCAGGCCAATATGACCGGTTTTACGTTGAATGCTGGCTACAATACTGCGTTGCAACCGCATTACCTGTTTAATAATTTCGCGGTAAATGCCGGCTATAATTATCTCTCCCCTTCATTTAAGGGAGATGCGCTGAGCACAAAGATTTCCCGCTACGTGATAGAAAGTTTAAGACATCAGTTTACCGCAAATGTACAGACAACGTTGCTGCATCATTTCAGCGTTTCAGCTGCAACGCGTTACTGTATGCGCATTAACTATAAGGATTATACGCTGATCGATGCACGCATTGCGTACAGGCAATCACGTTACCAAATATATGCAGATGCCAGCAACCTGCTGGATGTTACCTATGTGGAAGCCGGCGCCGTAGTGATGCCTGGCAGATGGATGACGGTAGGAGCAAGTTTTAAATTGTAAACAGTTTTTCCGTAATAATAATGATCGGGTAGATGACCAATGCAATATTCATTTGCGGCGGGGATCTACCCGATCATGCTTTTATTGCTGATGGGTGATGATCCTTGCATTGATCAAGCCTTTGGCGTCTTTCCTGATAAACACCGTATAGATCTTTCCCGCCTCCAGGTTAATGCCGGTTAAACCCTGTTGCTGTATCTGCAAAGGGTCTGTACCTTCTCCCGCACGCACAATCAATGAAATCGTACCTGCGTTTACGGTAGTGAACGGCGCACTGTCGTAGGCTGATCCCTGTAAGTTGCTACCGCCGGCACTACCATAGGCAACGGTGTTATAAAGCGTGGTTTCCGTGCCCTGCTGTTGCAGTTTAACACTCACGCTGGCGATGCCGGAAGCCAGGTGTACGAAGCGCAGTGCGGCTTTACCGTCAGCGGGGGCGGAGAGGTTATCATAAAAGAGCAGGAGGGTATCTTTTGCCGCATCATTCTTAGCCGGTGCTGCAAACACAGTATGGTGGTATCCGGCAATAGGCCCGTTAGGACCGCCAGTGGCCGTATAGCTCGCGCTGTTGCCAAACTGCCGCGATGCCTTATAAGCGGTGCCGCTGCCTTCCGTAAAATTGATCTGTACATTACCGAAGGTAGTCGGCACATAAGGAGAGGCCGCGCCCGGGGCCACTGCTTCAGTGGTCACTTTTTGGGTGAAAGTCCAGAACTGGATACCAGCAGGAGCAATGCGCGCATTCACAAAACGTATATTGGCGGAAAGTGGTGGTCGGTCACCGGCATTCACATCCAGGTAATCCGTTTTATGGCAGGCGCTGAAAGCGATGATGCTGCTGAAGAGTAGCAATTTATTTTTTTTCATGAGAACATGTTTAAGGATTAAAAATGCGCATATAACCGGGCAAAGAGCTGTATGCCTGCGCTACCATTCTGTATACCTGCAATAGAAGGATTGCGTAAACCGGAAATGGCTGCATCAGTGTAATCACCCAGTACATTGAAAGCATTGTTAACACCCACTGTTACCTGTACCGCTTTGCTGATATGATAGCCTATGGAGAAGTCTGTTACCCAAACAGGTTTCAGCTCCTGGAAATAATAAGCAGGCTTAGGGAAATTGGCATTGAGTGCTGAGGCAGTGGTAACGGAACCAAAATAAATGGTACGTGCCAGGAAGGTAAACTTCGGCGTATGCAGTATAGCCTGCAGCGTTATTTTCTGTTGCGGAATATTCGTGGTGACCCTCGCTTTTTCTGCCTCGCTGAAAATAACATTTTTGTAAAGTTCAAGTCCTTTCGGTGTGTTTACGGATGTCACTTCATTCTTTACAAAGTTGCCACCGGCGAGCAGTTGCAGGCTGTTCTTGCGCAACGGTATCTTGTATGCGCCGGTGAACTCAATTCCCCGGGTACGGGTGCTGAATGCGTTATAAAAGAATTTCGCCTGGGTGGTACCCGTTTGCAGTAATAATGCCCTCACATCGGCAGGCAGGTTGACGTCGTTGGCGGAGAAGTTGCCTGTATTGCCCACCCGGTTTTTTATGTCGATGAGATAAGCATCCACGCTCAGCTCTACATTGCGTGCAGGCTGAGAGGTAATACCGGCGGTATAGCCGGTGGATCTTTCCGGTGTGAGGGAAGGAATACCCAGTGCCCTCGTGGCGGCATTTTTATTAGAGGCAGTAACCTGGTCAATGGCGCGTCCCTGCTGAAAACTGGTAGAGGTTTCCGTATAATAGAACTGTGCCAGGTCGGGTGAACGGAAGCCGCTGTTAGCCGCTCCGCGGATGTTGAGCCAAGGCGCAAAGCTGTAGCGGGTGGCAATTTTACCGGTAGTTACATTACCAAAGTCCGAGAAATTCTCTGCCCGCAGCGCGCCGGACAACAACCACTTTTTGGTAATGTTTAGTTCAATATCTGCATAGCCGGCTACAATGGCCCTGCTTACATTTACTTCATTGGATGGCCGGAACCCGGCGTGGATTTGCGATCCGGGCGACAGCCCGTTCAGGGCGATCAATCCCCCGTCAGTTAAATAGGGGATGCCGCCAACTGTGGTATCTACGGAATAAATAGGGTGGAGATCTGCTTTGCTATAGGAAGCTTCTTCTCCTGCAATGATCTGGTAGGTTTCGGTGCGGTATTGTGCGCCAAAGGCGAGGTTGAGGCCCTGCAATACGGTATTGAAGTAACGGCTGATATCCAGGCTGGCGGTATTCTGGGAAGCGTTGTATTTACCGGCATCGAAAGTGGTGGGGCTTTTGGCGCCCATGCTGGCATTCAGGGAGTTGCTGATAACATTACCGAAATCATTTTTGCCGTATACATTGGAAACATCCAGGTTCCAGGCACCGGCTTGGACCTTCAAACCAATGGCAATGGATTTATCGGTAATGCTGTTGTCCATGGCGGGTAGAAACCCATCGGGGTACAGGGCGGTATTGTTACGCTCCGTCCAGCCCGGGAGCCGGTATACGGCGGTGAACTGGGAGTTGCGGTGACTGATACCGCCAAAGGCGTATACTTCCGCGTGCTCACTAACGGGAATGGCCGTATTAAAAAACAGGAGTGCATCTTTAGCTTTGTTGGAACCTCCGCCGCGCTGATCAAAATAATGGCGGTCTATGCCCCGGCTTTTGAGGATGGCATCGTCTATTTCTTTGGTATAAATATTATCATAGCCGCGGGTGTTGGCGCCACCGCCATAGATAGGTCCGTTGTAAAGTCCTGCATCGTTGCGCCCGGGAGGCAACGCGATGCCCTGTGTGGCAAATTCAGCGGTGGCGTTAAGATAGCCGCCACGGGAGCCAATTTTTACGCCGTAGTTGATATTAGAGCGGGTGGAGGCGCCATCGCCCCTGCGCCGGATGCTGCCGGTAGTGGTAACGATGACGTCGCTGGTTTGTTTCTTCAATACAATGTTAATTACCCCGGCAATGGCGTCGGAGCCGTATTGTGCGGCAGCGCCGTCACGCAGTATTTCAATACGCTCAATGGCGCCTGCGGGAATTGCGTTCAGGTCGTAGCCGGTAGCGCCGTTGCCAAGTCCACCCCAATTAACGTTGGAGCTTTTATGACGGCGTTTACCATTTACCAGTACCAGCAGCTGGTCTACGCCTAGGCCTTTCAGCTGCGCAAGACTCAGTGCAGAACCAGCGTCGCCGGCATTGGAGCCGTTCACTGAATGGAAGGAGGGCGATATATATTGCAACAGTTGCGTAATGCTTGTTTGGGGAGCTGCTTCCTGCAGTGATTTAATATCGATGATATCTACCGGTACCGGTGAATTTAACCTGGTACGGTTGGCGCTGCGGGAGCCTACAATTTGTATTTCACCCAGTTGTTGCGTAGTGTCTGCCAGGTGTTTATCCTGTGCCGGGAGACTGGCAGAAAACAGCAGCAGGGGAGAGATGAGCGACAGTATAATTTTTTTCATGCCTTGGTTGATTTTTATAGTTAGTGATGGGCGACTTTAAAGCGATCGTCGGTAAGCGCTACCAGGAAGGCTTCCAGGTCGTTCATTTCTTCGTTGCTCAGGTTGAGTGGTTTGTTGAGCGACAGGTCCCGGTTAATACCATCCTGTACAATGTGGTTGGGTTCATTATAATAGGCAATCACTTCCTTTAATGTTTTGAACATACCGTTATGCATATACGGAGCGGTAACGGCCACGTTGCGTAAACCGGGTACTTTGAAAAATCCCATATGGGTACTGTCTTTCGTGGCTTCAAACCTGCCGGCGTCTTTCAGGGAGGTACCGTTATAGAGACCGATGTTTTTGAAGCGGTCGGCCGTAAAATCTTCTCCCGAATGACAATTATTACAATTGGCTTTACCGATAAATAATAAGCGGCCACGTATAGCCGCGGGCGTGAGTGCGTTGTCATCGCCGGCAATGTAGCGGTCGTACGCGCTGTTGGCGGTTTCCAGGGTACGTTCAAATGCGGCGATGGCCTGGAGTATATTTTTGCTGGTGGCGGGACTGTTAAATACCTGTTGAAAGTAAAGCCGGTAGCTTTCATTTTCGTTCAGGCGTTGTACGGCTTCTTCAATGGGTAATCCCATTTCATCAGGGTTGATGATAGGTTGCAGGGCCTGGTCTTCCAGGGTGGCGGCGCGCCCGTCCCAGAAATAGTTGGGGCGGCCGGAGAGATTGGTGATGCCCGGCGTATTTCTTTTGGTGGGTGTATGATGAATACCTTTGCTGAAGGCAATAGTGTCAGCAAATCCGAACTGTGGAATATGGCAGGATGAGCAGCTCAGGCTGCGGTCTTTCGACAACAGCGGATCAAAGAACAGTTTCTCTCCCAATGCGGCTTTGCCGGAAGGATCGCCCGGTTGTGGGCTGGTATTGAATCCTGCAATGATGATGACGGCGCATAGCAGGCCCGTTAAAATGAATATCATTTTTCTCAGCTTCATGGTGGTAAAAATTATGGAGGACATAACATGCCCGGTAGCAACATGGGGGTTGCAGAAAATTGTTGGTCGACTAAAAGTTTGTGTTGCTGTAAGGAGGCTGTAAAAAGAAAGTGGCTATTGGCATTCCCGGGAGCATGGGCGGGAGTGCCCGTGCTCCCCAGGAATTATTAATGGGGTAGTAAAAATGAACGAATTATTTGGCGTTTGCCACCAGTACCACATCCAGGTCAAAATCATCATAGATGGCTTTGTCGCCGATGCCTTCAAAGAAGCTCTTGGAACCGTATTTAATGTTGTATTTGGTACGATCCACTTTAATGGCTGCTTTGGCGGTGAGCTTATTGCCGGCAACCGTTACCGTTGCAGGAAAAGTTACCGGGTTGGTGATGCCTTTGATTGTAAGATTACCAGTTACTTCGTAGTTGCCGCCACCTTTGGATGTTACGCTGGTGGTAGCAAAACTGGCTGCCGGGAATTTCTCTACAGAGAAGAAGTCCTCACTTTTCAGGTGTCCGAGTAATTTAGCGTTAGAGCCTTCGTCTTTGATATCTGTTACAGCAATGCTGCGGGTATCCAGTGAAAAGCTGCCACCTTTCAGCACATTGCTTTCTACTTCCAGTTTGCCATCGGCCAGGTTGATGGTGCCCTGATGCTGCCCGGTTACTTTTTTGCCGGTCCAGCTCAGTTTACTTTCTTTTACATCTACCTGGAAAACGGTTGCTTTTCGGGTGGTAGCGGCTTTGGTTGGTTTTTCTCCTTTGTTGACAGTAGCAGGTGTAGTGAAGGACATCAGGAAGACAGATCCTCCAATAAAAAACAGAGATGCTAATCGTTGCATATATGTGTGTTTAAATTTGGTGCTAATTTAAGATGGGCTGGCGGATTAGCGTTTACGAGATCCGGAAATAAATGTTAAAATTAGTTTTCTGCGATCAGTTCGTCCAGGTCATGGTTCCATTTAGCCACATAATCTTTGTAATACTGACCTGTTACTTCCCCGGTATAGCCCGTGTGTATTTGTCTTACTTCTCCCTTGCGGTCAATGATGATGGTGGTAGGGAAGGCCATCATGCGGTTGAGCGCAGGCAGTTTCTCTGACGCCACTTTTTTATCAGCAATACCGCCAAAAAGAATATCATATGCTATGTTGTATTTTTCTTTCAGTTTACCCAGGGTATACTTTGCATATTCCAGGTCATCTTTCTGTTCAAACCCTATGGCAATGGCTTCCACGCCACGGTCTTTGTTTTTGTTATACCAGGGAGAGAGGAAAGACGTCTGGTCGGTGCAGTTAGGGCACCAGGTACCAATGATTTCCACGATCACTACTTTGCCCTTGTATTTGTCGTCGCTCAGGGAAACGTTGTTACCATTGAGATCGGGGAGGGTAAAGTCGAGTTTTTTGTAGCCTTCCTTCAGGTAGGTGAGCTTGTAGGGATCGGGCAATTCCGCTGCCGCATTTTTTTCGCCATCAAATTTGATGTTGTTATAAATGCCCAGGCTGATTTCGCCGGTAAGCGACTTGTCGTCGTTCACCTTGCCTTTAATATAGATGGGGCTTGGGCCGGTAAAGCCGGACAGCTCAAACTCGTCGCCATGAACGGTTCCCTCCAGTTCCCGGCTGTCGCCTACAACCGACATCACAACGCCGGTGAGTTTATTGCCTGTTTGTTTCAGCAGTCCGATCCTGTTGGGAGTTGGCTCCTTGCTGTAAATTTTCAGGTCCCACTTACCGCTGATGTCGAATGTTGGCGCGGCTTCTGTGCCGGGTTCCGCAAAGCGGTAGCTTTGTCCGTGTTCCGCAGTAAAGGGTAATGCATTGCCCCGGAAATTGGGTACCAGGCTTCTGTATTCGCCCGAAATTTTACCATCCGACTCAATATGCGCTACCAGGGCAGCATCGTAGGTATTCATCTTTATAAATAAAGAATCGTTGCCCAGGCGCTGTACATGGAAGTTGTCCCTGCGCGTACCGTTGATCAGCGTAAAAGTGGCGTGTTCAGGGTCTTTCCCTTTTAATTCGAAATTAAAGGGCACCTGTGATTCGCTGAGGGTGAATACACCACGCCAGATACCTTGTTTTACAAATGGTTTTTTAGGGGCAGCAAAGGAGTCGTTGCTGAATAGTCCTGCCACCATCAGGCCGGTTAAAAATAAATGCTTATGCGTTTTCATGGTTGTATATTATTGGTTGAACAATGCAAGTCTATGCCGGTCCTGGTGGGGCGACTAAGCGATGCTACAAAATAAAACTGGTGATGAAAACTGACGGAGTGGTGGCTTTTATCAGTGGTGGTAGCGCAAAGATAAAAGGGACTTTTATTATTTCCAAATAAAAGTCTATAAATTTTGTAGACTAATTGAATGCAGCGAGGGGGAACGCCTTCGGCGTTTGTCTTTAGACAGGATTATGATGATTTTGATGATTATGATGATTTTATTTCTTTTATTTATTGGTGTGAACGAGTTTATAAGGCGTTTCTTTTGGAGAAGGTAAGCGTGTTGAAATGGGGCGCATAAGAAAATCAGAAAAATCAGCATTGTCTGTCTGCCATTAAAAGCCTTCAGAAGTAAATCATGTACCAATAAATAAAAGAAATAAAATCATCATAATCATCAAAATCATCATAATCCTGTCTAAAGACAAACGCCGAAGGCGTTCCCCCTCGCTGCATTTCCTCAAAAAAGAGTTATTTTCGCGTTTTAAACCACCTGACTTGCGTAATTCTGTTTTTTTAATAACACCACCATTTACCCAGTTGAACACGCCATATCCGGCCACTGCTTACCTGAAAGGATTTCTGAATACAAAAAATATTACTTCCTTCCAGGCCGACCTGGGTATTGAAGTGACGTTGCGTTTATTTTCAAAACAAGGCCTGGAGCAATTGTTCGCGCGTATTGCGGCAGCGCCGCCGGTGGCGGCTTCTGAGAATATCAGCCGCATGCTGGTATTACGGGAGGATTATATACAAACTATCGACGCGGTCATTTTATTTTTACAGGGAAAGAATCCCACCCTTGCACATCTTATCTGTAAAAGAGATTATTTACCGGAGGCTTCGCGTTTTGCGCAGCTGGATGATCTGAACTGGGCCTTTGGCTCCATGGGTACACAGGATAAAGCAAAACACCTGGCTACGATGTACCTGGAGGATTTATCAGACCTGATCATGGCCTGTGTGGACCCTCACTTCGGGTTTAGCCGGTATGCGGAGCGGCTGAGCCGCTCGGCCAATAGTTTTGACGAATTATATGATGCCTTAAAGGCAGATTATACCTACGTAGATACGCTTCTGACCGATTTACTGGCGGAACATATGGAACAGGTACAACCCGCCATGGTTGCCATTTCAGTGCCATTTCCCGGCAACCTGTACGCTGCGTTGCGTTGCGGGCAGTGGGTGAAACAACACTACCCCGCTGTGAAAATAGCGATGGGAGGAGGTTTTCCTAACACCGAGCTGCGCTCACTGGCGGATGCCCGTGTATTTGAATTTGTAGATTTTATTACGCTGGATGACGGAGAGGCGCCTATTGAGAACCTGCTGTTGTTCCTGGAAGGAAAGAAAACGGCGGAGGAGCTGAAACGCACTTTCCTGCTTAGCGATGAGCAGGTGACCTATGTAAACAGTAAAGCCACCCACGATTATAAGCAGGCCCAGCTGGGTACGCCGGACTATAGTGACTTATTGCTCGATAAATATATTTCCGCCATCGAAGTAGTCAATCCAATGCACAGTCTTTGGAGCGACGGCCGCTGGAATAAGCTGACTATGGCGCATGGCTGCTATTGGGGTAAATGTACTTTCTGCGATATTTCGCTGGATTATATAAAGATCTATGAGCCTATTACCGCGTCGCTGTTGTGTGACCGTATGGAGGCTATTATTGCGCAAACGGGGCAGAATGGATTTCACTTTGTAGATGAAGCTGCGCCACCTGCGCTGATGCGGGCGTTGGCGCTGGAAATTATTCGCCGCAAGCTCACGGTGAGCTGGTGGACGAATATCCGTTTTGAGAAAAGTTTTACCCGTGATCTTTGCCTGTTGCTCAAAGCATCGGGTTGTATTGCTGTTTCCGGGGGACTGGAGGTGGCTTCCGACCGTTTGCTGGGGCTGATACAGAAAGGGATCACTGTGGCCCAGGTGGCACGTGTAAACCGCCATTTTACGGAGGCAGGCATCATGGTGCATGCCTACCTGATGTATGGCTTTCCTACCCAAACGGCGCAGGAAACCATCGACGCGCTCGAAATGGTGCGACAGATGTTCCAGGCAGGAATCTTACAGTCTGCCTTCTGGCACCAGTTTACCATGACGGCCCACAGCCCTGTAGGACTGGAGCCCGCAAAATTCAATGTACAAAAGGAAACTGATGAAACGGGCACCTTTGCCAATAATGATATCTTACATATTGACCCCACGGGGGCGGATCATGAATCGTTCAGCTATGGACTGAAAAAGTCGCTGCTCAATTTTATGCATGGCGCCTGCCTGGATTATCCGTTGTCGAAATGGTTTGAGTTTAAAGTGCCCAAAACATCGGTGCATCCGGACTTTATCACCAATGCGCTGATGGAGGAGGAAGCGGGCACCATTAAACCGACTTCCAAAGTGGTATATCTTGGCAAACAGCCGGCCATGGAGATTATTACCAAATCAAAGAAGGGGAGTACCTGGGAAATGTCTTCCCTGACCTTCCAGGGTAAAAAAGAAAAAGTTAATATCAGTGTACAACCGCCGCAGGGTGTGTGGTTAACAGGCATGCTGCAGCAGCTGTCGGTGGCCAACCCCAAAACATATACCCTGCAGGAGGTAAAAGACAGCTACGAGGCTGCCGGACTGGATGATTTCGAACTGTTCTGGGATAATAAGCCGGTCAATACCTTGCATAAGCTAGGGCTGCTGAAATTGTAGGTCAGGCGCCTTCGGCGCTTGTCTTTAACCAGGATTAGACTGATTATAGTGATTATACTGATTTTATTTCTTTTTTTGAAAGATGCTTACTTCTTTTTCGAAAGCATTCGCAGGGAAGATAAAGACCTGTAAGAAAAAAAGCTAAAATCAGTATAATCACTATAATCAGTCTAATCCTGGTTAAAGACAAGCGCCGAAGGCGCTCCCTCCGCATCAACAGCTTTCTCCCCACACCGGGGATTTTCCCGGTATCAGTCATGAGGAAAAAGTCAAATATTTGTTTCCACTAAACTGACCACACTATGAGCGATCAAATGTCTCTCGCCGGCTACGGTTGTAATAACCAGGGCCATCTGAATCCTACTCCTGAACAGCTGGACTACAATATGCCGTTCACCTCTGATCCGCAGACCTTTGGTATGCCGATTACGGTTGGAGCCTATTTTGGCATGCTTAACAACTTTTATTTGTTACTGTTGAGCAACCCGGCGTTAAAGGCAGCTTTCCAGGGTAATTATTTTGTAGATTTCAGTAAAGCATCGCTCCTGCGTATACTCAGCCAGGAAGGTTGTGAGTATATTCGTTTCCACTTTGCCGTACCGGAAGCGGATCAGAAGATCAGTCTTTCTGCAGAAGGGCTTACTGCCAACCAGGAACAGGTGGGCTATGCACAATTGCTGGATAAAGCCACCAACAATAACATGCTGCCTGCTACCGGTGATCCTAAAATTGAAGAAAGAGGTAATGGAAAACTTCCGCTGCCTTCGGCGTTAAAACATTTGTTTGACCTGTTGAAGGCGCAGGGTTCTCCTTTCGCTACTGCCGACCTTGACCAGATAATATAGTTTCAAAAGAACTTTAAATTGATGTGCCGATGAACGGATGGGTTTATGCTTATTATGTTTTACTGGTAGCCTGCTTTATTATTAGTTTATTTCACCTGGAACACAGGGAAGTGAAAATACTAAGCGTGCTATTGGGCGTGTCTATTATTACGGAAGTGATAGTAGAGTTGATCGGCACAGAAGGTTTAGGTTTCTTTATAGTATATCATTTTTTTGTGGTGCTGGAATATAGTCTGATTACAATTATTCTCCGATCGGGAATCAGGGATTATCGCTGGCGGTTATTAATGGGTGTTTCGATTTTTGTTTTCTGCTTCGTATCCCTGTTTTACAGCTTTGTAATGGGAGGATGGCATGCCTTTCCCGGCATCAACATCACCATAGAAAGCTTCCTGGTTATTTGCTGGTGCCTTTTATCCTTTTTTTCTATAACCCCCGATAGTGAAGCGTCTATATTCCGGCACCCTGTTTTTTGGTTAACCCTGGCTTTTTTTATTTATTTCGCGGCTTCGGTGAGCGTAAATGCCTTTTATAACCTGTTATTGGAAAATGACACTACCAGGGCGAGGCATTTTTTCGCCGTTTTGAATTCATTATCCAATTACCTGTTGTATATTATGCTGATAAAAGGCGTCGTATGCTTCCGGTCAAACAGGATCTCTTTGTAGCAGTGATTTTTATTTCATTGTTGGTCACCATCATGGGACTGGTGGTGGTAGCGGCAGTGATTAGTTATAAAAAGAAGCAGGATGCTTATTTACACCAGCTTAAATTAATGAAGGAAGATTACGACAAACAGTTGATGTGGTCCCAGATTGAAATGCAGGAAGAAGCCTTTGCCCACCTGGGGCAGGAGCTGCACGACGATATAGGCCAGTTGCTGAGTAGTACCAAGCTCCTGATAAATGTTACCCAACGGAGCATGAAAGAAATTCCGGATACCCTGCAAATAGCTGAAGAAACCCTGACTACGGCCATTCAACATCTGCGGGCGCTTTCCAAATCGTTCAGCCGTCAATGGCTGGATCAGTTCAGTTTGATTGAAAACCTGAAGGCGGAAGTAGAACGGATCAATTCCAGCAGGGCGATAGAAGTGAAGTTTACCCATGAGATGATGGTATTGCCCCTGCAGGCAGAGCCACAAATCATACTCTTTCGTATCATACAGGAAGCAATGCAAAACTGTATCAAACATGCCCGGCCACAGGTAATTGATATCAGTATCCGGAAGGCAGCGCAAGAATTGATACTCATTATCGCAGATGATGGTTCCGGCTTCGATAAAGCGGGTATGTCGTCCATCGGTATGGGTATCCGCAATATGCAGCATCGCACCAACCTGCTTGGAGGCGATATCCGCTGGGAGGTAACGACCGCCGGCGGTACAGCTGTATTGATTACTTTACCCCTTGAATAATTTTATATGAACATCAATATTGGTATTGCAGATGATCACCAGCTTTTCCTTAAGTCACTCAGCTTGCTGATCAGTGGCTTTAGTGGTTTTCAGATCGTAGCGGAAGCGGTGAACGGAAAAGAGATGCTGGACAAACTAGCCCAGCTGCCGGCTCAGCCGGACATCCTGTTGCTCGATGTTAATATGCCCGTGATGGATGGCGCCAAAACCACCGAAGCAGTGTTGAAGCTATATCCCACCGTTAAAGTGGTGGCCTTGTCGATGAAAGACAATGACGCTACGATCATAGAAATGCTGAAAGCCGGTTGTTGTGCCTATCTCCTGAAAGATATCCATCCAACAGAACTGGAAAAAGCGCTAACGGAAATCTATAACACCGGCATTTACTACAACGATGCCTCTAATGTAAATTACCGTCGCCTGTTGTTGCAGTCGGAACAGAAACAAACGCTCACTGACCGGGAAAGAGAGTTCCTGAGTCTTGCCTGCAGCGACCTCACCTACAAAGCCATCGCCGCCAAAATGAATGTCACCGAAAGAACGGTAGACGGTTACCGGGAAATATTATTCAACAAGCTGAATGTGCAAAGCCGCACTGGTATGGTGCTGGAAGCCCTGCGAAGACAACTGGTAACATTATAATGTCCGGAACCGGACATCGTATTTTCGATTCCGGACAATTGGTTAATGGCCGTGAGAAGTAAGCGCCTGGTAATCATACCATGTATTAGCTGGCATTTTGTTTGGCGTGTTTGTTCCCTTATCAATCCACGGCCATGTTCAGAAGTTATTTCAATCTTGCTCTTCGCCATCTCCGTAATAACAGGGGATATAGTTTGTTGAATATTGCCGGGTTGGCTACCGGCATCGTTTGTGCGGCGCTGATTGGTTTATGGATAGAGGCGGAACTGACCTATAACCATGATATACCGGGGTACAAGCATTTATACCTGGTGCGGGAAAATCAAACCTATGATGGAAAGACAGATACTTACAGGGGTACGCCCGGGCCTATGGGAAAGGCGTTGCCCGGAGATATTCCCGGTATTGAAAAAACAGCCCGTTCAGGTGGTAATTCCCGGGAACTTTTTTCCGACGGAAAGAAGAACATGAACATAGATGGATGTTATGCAGATGCCAATCTTATGTCTATGCTGTCGTTGCAGTTTGTGTATGGCAATGCAGCTACCGCATTTCAGCAGTTGCATTCGCTGGTGATCAGCGAAGAAATGGCTGCTGGTTTTTTTGGTAAACAGGACCCGGTCGGCAAAATGCTGAAGATGAATAACGGTGACGACTATATGATTACCGGTGTATTTAAAGCGCCTCCTGAAAACGGGTCTTTTCAATTCCAGTGGCTGGCGCCTTTTGACATAGAGGAAGGGCGGCAGGCATGGTTAAAACGATGGGACGCCAATGGGATACAAACCTATGTACAGCTGCAGCCAACAGCCGACCTGGCAGCAATAAACAGCCAGCTCAAAGGCTACCTGGCCACAAAAGGTGATATATCAACAGTATGTTTTTTACAGGCAATGGATGACTGGCGCCTGTATGATCAGTATACAGACGGAAAACTGTCGGGTGGCAGGATTCAGTATGTGCATTTGTTCAGCCTGATAGCCGGCATTATTTTACTGATCGCCTGTATCAACTTTATGAACCTGGCCACCGCCAATTCCGAAAAAAGAGCCCGGGAAGTAGGCGTGCGTAAAGTGATGGGCGCCGGAAAAGGGCGACTGCTGCTGCAGTTTATGGCGGAATCGGTACTGATGGCTTTTGTAGCGGTGGGAGTGGCACTTTTGATATTGATGCTGGTGCTGCCATTGTTTAATGCTGTGGTAGGAAAACAGTTATCCCTGGATCTATTTAAACCCCTGCATTTCGTTTTACTTTTGTTGATTGGGTTGATAACAGGTTTGGTAGCCGGTAGTTACCCGGCGCTGTATCTTTCTTCGTTTAACCCGGTGGGTGCGCTGAAACAGCTAAAGGCGCGGGGTGGCAGTGCTGCCGGCTTTATAAGAAGAGGGTTGGTGGTGACCCAGTTTACCGTAAGCATTGTACTGATCATCAGCACCATCATCGTATATCAACAGATACATCATGTAAAGTCACGTAACCTGGGCTTTGAAAAGGACCGGCTGATATCAGTAGTCCTGCAGGGAGAGTTAGAAAAGCATTTTGACGCCATCGCTCATGATCTCCGCGAAACCGGCTTGGTCGCCGATGCCGCGCTTAGCCAGTCGGCTATGCTGAATATCTGGTACAATATGGGAGGTTATTCCTGGAAGGGCATGGACCCATCGAAAAATGTGCTGGTTACTTACGATGGTGTGAGTCCTCAGTACATCCGTACCATGAATATGCGGTTGGTGGCAGGCCGTGATTTTTATGAAGATGCCCGCAGGGATAGTAATAATGTTATCATCAACCAGGCTATGGCGGCGCAGATGGGCGCTGAGGGGCGGGTAGGAGGTATTATCCGGCATAGTAACCGCGCCTATAATATTGTAGGTATCCTGGGAGATTTCCTCTACAACAATATGTATGTGAACAGTGCGCCTTTCCTGTTGTACAGCAATACTGACAATTCCGGTTATGTAAGCGTGCGGTTTAAGCGCGATGCCGATATCAGCAAAGCGCTGGCGCAGACAGAAAAAATATTTACCCGCTATAACCCGGCTTACCCTTTTGAGTATGCTTTCACGGATGTGGAATTTACTAAATTCTTTAATGAAGAAGCGCTTACCGGCAAACTAGCTGGTATTTTTGCCAGTCTGGCGATCTTTATTTCCTGCCTGGGTTTATTTGGTTTAGCCGCTTATACAGCCGAGCGCAGAACCAAGGAAATAGGCATTCGCAAGGTAATGGGCGCCTCTGTAGCGGGGCTTACGGGTCTTTTGTCCCGCGAGTTTATGAAACTGGTGGCGGTGTCTTGTTTACTGGCTTTTCCGGCAGCGTGGTGGCTGATGAACAATTGGCTCAAGGGATATGCTTACCATATTACCATCAACTGGTGGATCTTTATAATAGCCGGTATATTGGCCATGATGATAGCCCTGGCAACCGTGAGTTACCAGGCGTTAAAGGCAGCGCTGGCCAACCCGGTGAAGAGTTTGAGGGCTGAGTAGGTCTATTACTATCTGTTTTACCGCTATAACACCTCCGTTGGCCGCTTTTTCCGGGGCATTCACCTTTTTCCCGACGGTGATCAGCCGTGTTGTTGTATTTTCGATCGTCAATTTGAACCAAATCTGTCTTAGATGATCAATCAACAAACGATGCCTGAGCCCATCCTGGCCGTAAATGGCCTGAATGTTAGTTATGGTAGCTTCCAGGCGGTGAAGGATGTTTCCTTTGGAGTATATGGTGGTGAAATATTTGGGTTGCTGGGGCCTAACGGTGCCGGCAAAACGAGTACGCTCAGCGCTGTTGAAGGTTTGTTACACCCTGTTTCCGGTACCGTTACGGTAGCCGGTTTTGATACCCGGGAGAAACCCTTACATGCCCGCGCCAATATGGGCGTGCAGTTGCAGGCTACCAGCTTTCAACCGGAGCTTACCATCGCAGAAATCATTCGTCTTTTTGCCAGCATCTACGGCGTGGATCTGGAGGATGACGCCGTGAAGCGGAAACTGGCGGAGATCAGCCTGGAAGAAGCCGCCGGCAAAAAAATCTCCCAGTTATCCGGCGGACAACAACAGCGGGTATCGCTGGTGATCTCCACCATACACGATCCCCAGCTCGTGTTGCTCGACGAACCTACTACGGGACTGGATCCGCAGTCGAGGCGACAGCTATGGGAGCGCATGGAACATTTCCGCAACAACGGGCATGCCGTATTACTCACCACGCATTCTATGGAAGAGGCGGAAGCGGTGTGCGATCGCATCGCTATCATTGATCACGGACGTATTATTGCCATCGATACGCCGGAGGCGCTGATAGAAAAGCACCGGCATGATCCGGAAGTGCTGAAGGTAGTGCGTAAGGGGAAAGTAACCCTGGAAGATGTATTTATTGGTTTAACGGGTACGGCTGTACGTCCCTGATAAAAAGCTTGCATGATGGAAACAAGGATACCGAAAAATTCTGCCGTGATGGCTGCCCTGTTGCGGGCTGATTTTACAACGCTCTGGCGTAATCGCAGGTCTTTCAGGCTGGTACTGATTGTACCTTTAATTATATTGATTTCATGGAAAGGTTTGATTGATAAACTGGGTGGTGTATTTGTACTTTCTTCCTGTATTACTATCGGGCTGACCAGCATCGGGCTGATGGGGTATTCCAACAGTATTGCACGGGACCGCGACAGGGGCGTATTCCAGCGGTTGCGGGTGGGGCCTGTTTCGGCATGGACGATTATGATCAGTCGTTTATCGGTACAGATAGCGATGATTGTATTGATGACGGTACTGGTTTTTGTAGTCGGTTATTTTGTGGATCATATACAGATATCTCCTATCGGATATGTTGCCGGGTTGTTAATGTCGATGCTGGGAGGGGCTGTGTACCTGGGTTTGGGGCAGGCGATTGTGGGGCGGATAAAGAACCCCGATACCGTTAACTCTACTACACGACTGGTTTATTTTGTGTTTATTATGATAGGCATGTTTGGCGAGTTCGGGGTATTGGGAGAAGTGATAGAAAAGCTGGTGATCTGGTCGCCCTATGGTGTGGTAAGAAAAGTGCTGGCGGCGAGCCTGGCGCCGGCTACCTGGAACCTGGAAACCACCTGGGCGCTGTTGGCATCCATTGGATATACCGCTGTTTTCGTGATACTGGGAGTGAAGTGGTTTAAATGGGAGAGTAAGTAACGGGTATTGTATTTTTAGGGAGATGGAGTATGCTCCATCTCCCCGTAATAACAAATATTTACTTAGCCGCTTTCATTTTTGAATTGATAAATTCCCATTCATTGATGTGTGCATTGCGGTGTTCTTTCTTTACAATGGCATCAAATGCGGGGATCATATCGGGATGAGATGCCGCTACATTATGTTCTTCTGATTTATCTTTGGATAGGTCATATAATTCCCAGGCCGCATCGGGATTTTTCTTCAGGCCATTTTTTATCGCTTTCCATTGTCCCATACGAATGGCCACTGCGCCGCCTTTCTCCGGATATTCAAAATAGATATATTTCCTGCTGGCTTGTTGCCCATGCTTGCCGGTCATTTCCGGTAACAGGGAAATACCATCATTTGCAGGGGCTTTTATGCCTGCAATGTCGGCAAACGTAGCCATCATATCATATTGCACACCCGGCAGCTCAGACGTTTTACCGGCGGGAATTTTGCCCGGCCACCTGGCGATAAGCGGTTCTCGGATACCGCCTTCGTAGAGATCCATTTTAAATCCTCTGAGACCACCGGTGCTGTTAAAGAAAGCCGGGTCCACACCGCCATTAAACGTAGTGCCGTTGTCGCTCGAGAACATGATGATCGTATTGTCGTCCAGTCCCATGCTGGCAACGAGATCCATGATAATACCCACCTGCGTATCGAGGTAAGTGATCATAGCCGCATAAGCCGACAGCGGGTATTTATGCGGCGTATAGCCTTGTTGCCCGTAATATGGCTTTTCATTGAACTGCCCGATATATTGTTTCAGCGCACTATCCGGCACCTGCAGTGACACATGCGGTATCGTATACGGCAGGTAGAGGAAAAAAGGGGACGACTGATGTGACCTGATAAACTGGGTGGCTTTTTTCGTCATCTCATCTACCGCATAATCTTTTCCTTTGTAATACTCGAAATCATTATCGGTAACGGCTTCCGGCTGCAACGATTTGTGTACATTGATGTATTGGTTATGCAGACTATCGGCCTTACCGTTTTCCCAGAGGTGGCTGGGGTAGTAGTTATGCGCCTGTTTCTGATCCAGGTAACCATAAAAATAATTGAAGCCCTGCTTATTGGGATCTCCGCTGCTGTATTGCATTCCAAGACCCCATTTACCTACAGCAGCTGTGGTATACCCGGCCTGTTGTAACATGGTGCCCACAGTTACAGTGCCTTCGGGCAAAGGCATTTGTCCGCCTTCGAGCGAGTCGGGAAATCCGCCCATTTCATAATTGCCCCTGATATACGAATGTCCGCCATGGCGCCCCGTGAGCAGCATACAGCGTGCCGGCGCACAAACCGGCGTACTAGTATAAAACTGGTTGAAATGAATACCCTCTGCCGACAGCCGGTCCAGATTGGGCGTTTTTATTTTCTGTTGGCCATAAGGCCCGGTTTCAGCATATCCCAGGTCATCAGCATAAATAAATATGATGTTGGGTTGTCGTCGGCCGGCAGCCGACTTTTTGCTTTGAGCAGCGCTGATACCAGGCAGCGCAGCCAAGGTGAATAAAAGGATTTGTTTTACCATAACGATCAAATATTTACGTCAAGATAAAGTAGAATATTTACTGTAGTGGTATTTATTGCGCAAGCGTTTGCGTGGGGGGTGTTGCGGTGTTTATGCTGAAAAAATACTGTGGTGAAATTTTGGAAAAATGGAAGGGGAATGTATATTTGCAGCCCTGACACAATATCAGTTGCCCAGATGGCGAAATTGGTAGACGCACTGTGTTCAGGTCGCAGCGCCTGCAAGGGTGTGCTGGTTCGAATCCAGTTCTGGGCACACAATAGGTTGTAAGTATTTGACTTACAACCTTTTTTTTTTGTGTCAATGTCGTTTTTGTACGCTTTTACCTGCTTTTTCACACTATTTGCGACACGAAATTGACACACAACATGACACACGAAAATTGCCTTTTCTCCCCGAAGTTGCCAGTTAGTCTTATCTTCTGGCGGCATGACACAACGGCTGTAGTGTACGGAAAAAATTCTTTCTTTCCCTTTTGCCCGCTTTCTCACCATTTTACAAATGGCTTCAAATCCTTACCGACGCGGCATATTATTGGTGCCAATGGTTTCATCTTTAAACATAGTGCGGTATGAATCTGTTGAAGCGAAAGAATACAAAAGGTGATAAAACCTATTACTATTATGACTTCGGACGCAGTAAAGGTCAACGCCCCGCAACTGGTATTTTCGTATATACGAAGCCGAAGGACCAAACACAAAAAAATCACAACAAACAGGCGTTGGCATTGCTGGAAGTAAAGAAAAGTCAAGCCATCATCGAAAAGCAATCTATAGGCACAGCTTACATTCCAGCCCATAAGTTCAAAGATAACTTTCTCGATTACTACGAGGAATATGTCAACGCCCATAGGCGTAATGGCAACAGGCATTTGCAGAATAGCCTGAATCAGTTCAGGCTGTTCCTTGATACGGAATTTATTTCTCCTGTAGATATTACGGAGAATCTTTGTAAGAATTTCCGCCGGTACCTGTTAGATAAATATACCGGCGAAACGCCATCTGACTACTACACCCGTTTTAAATGGGTACTGGCCGCTGCCACTGCTGATGGCTATTTTCGCGTAAATCCTACTGAGAAGGTGGCTGCAAAATCAAATCCAAGTGTTAGATTGAAGGAGCATCTGGAAGTATCGGAATATCTGGAATTGCTCAATACGCCGTGTACGAATGAAGAAGTAAAAGATGATTTCATCTTTTGTTGTTACACGGGATTACGTTGGGTTGATGTGAAACAACTACGAATAGAACAGATAAACGGAATTAAACTAACAACGCGGATTATTCAGGCTAAAACAGGTTTGTCCGTTACCCTAACGTTGCATCCTATTGCGCATATTATCGTAGATAAGCGGCGGAAATCGGCTACCGATTTACTCTTTCGGCTGCCTACTGCCGATGGGGCAAATAAGGTATTAGCAAAATGGTTTAGTGCTACCAGCATTGATAAATATATAACCTGGTCTTGCGCCAGATTGAGTTTTGCTATTCTTTTGAAAGATAAGCTGGTGGATGATCCGACAATTGCCTATTTGATGGGGCATAGTACTACAAAACAAGTACAGAAAACGTACAAGCGCCACCGGCCAGCGGATCAGCAAACAACAATCGAACAACTACCTACGCCGGAGCTGCTGCCGTACTTCCTCAATATATGAACACGCAGCCCTTCATTATCCCGTAGCGACCAGCCAATTCATTGCGGAGGCCGGAGAAGCGTGTTTCAAAAAAAATACTACCCCGGCGTGGAGGTTCAAGTGTCTAACAATGTTGAATGCCATGTAATAACCGAACGGTGAAGATATAAAGCTGCGGGTGGAGATTTTTTTTCAGTACACCCGAAGGGCAAGCCGGCGCGAAGCAGAGGCGCAGCGTTTCGTAGGCTCGGAGCAGTGAATTATTTTTGAGAAGGGAGAATGGAGGTTATTTTTTGTCTGATTGTTTTTTGCTTTTAGACTTGTTATCCTTTTCTATTGCCTTTAGCACTTCTGCATCAGGTATGGCTTCGCAATATGCAATAAATACACTCAGTTTCGTGTTCAAGGCTTCCGCAATGGTTTCTAACGTGGTATATTCCGGGCTTCTTTGTCCTTTTGAGATTCCCTGAATAATTGTATAACTGATGCCAGAGCCGGATTCCAGGCCTCGCAGACTTTTAACCAGATTTCTTCCTGCTTCTTTGTTTTTGGCAGCAATATCTTTATTGTTTGCTATCCATTGAAGCAAACCTAATCCCAATCTGTATTTATAAAACTTCTTCCCCTTTTCCATTAAAGTAAAGTGGGAAAATCTCAAAAATATTTTGATACTAGTACGAGTATCAAAGCGTTTTTTCCCTTATCTTTATAAGATCAGTCCTTTTGAATGGACTTGCTATTTCTTTAACTGATAACAATTAAGAGCGTATAGTCATGATATTAAGGCTATTTGTTAATACATCCTAATGGTGTATTTTAGCAGCTTCAAAAAATATTAAGCGTATTTGCTTAGTTCTCGGAATCACAAACTACGACAATTGAGACACCGGGGGATCGAGTAAAGCGCTCACGCTATTGGCGTGGGCGTCACTATTCGGTGTCGGGGTGTCGTAGCCCAGTGATTCGGTAGGGACTGTCCCACGTCTTTTTTTGCCCTACCTTTTCTATTCAGCAGTACGTCTTCTCTTACTTCTCCCAAATCCTGACAAATCGGTCTCGATAGATCGACAGACATGTTATTGCCCAAACTATAGCAATCAACCTTCACAATTTTAAATCTAGCATTATGAACACACAAAATCTAGTAGCAACACTTCCGGAATGGCATAGTAAACCATTTCGATTAACTAAAAATGAAATCTCCAACCCGGCAACTGTAGTAAAAACCTTTATGGATGACTTTCCATTGCCGCAAATCCGCAAAACTTTTGACGATTGGTTGAGCCGGATTTTAATAAGCAATGCTCCCGACCCGCTGAATTATATCTGGTTCCGGGAGGAACTGGAACGGTTTATGGAGGCGACTTTCATATCTCAAAAGATAAAGGGCAAATCGACTTTCATATCATCCGCTGAGGACTTTATAGGTTTGCTTGGACATGAATTAAAGGGACAGCTTGCAGGAATATTTCAGGCGTTAGATTCTATCCACTCGCATAAACAGCAAGATGGTTCCTTCTCAAACGAAGCCAATAAGTACATTGATTATATCAAAATGATAACCCTGAATGCAATCGCTGTTTATGAGAACATGATGGCTTCTTCCGTTGCTGCGGATGGCAAAATGTTTGAAGAAGAAATGTTAGTGGAGCCGTATATTCAATCCTGTATTGATTCATTTTCTATACTCAGCAGCTTACAAAATGTCCGGATCGAGCGAGATGTCTTTATGCGCCCTGGTACCAGAGGCACAATTGATTTTGTAAAACTTAAGCAGATATTCTCTAATCTTTTGCTCAATGCTTTTAAATATGCTCAACCAGATAGTTATATCATTGCACGTACCCACGTCTACGGAGAAAAGATAATTTTAAAGGTGGTGAATCGGGGTGAGATAATTCCTAAGAAGAAGCTCCAAACAATTTTTGATCCCTATCAGACATTAGAAAAGGGGAAATCCGGGGTAGGATTGGGGTTATACTTGTGCAAGCGATACACTGATTTATTAGGCGGGAATATCGAAGTTCGGAGTAAAAGAGGGATCACCGTTTTCTCAGTCATCCTTTCTTTTTCATCAATCAAACTTGATAACTATGCCAAATGAGAACCCAAATGGTCTTTCGGACCTACACGAAATTTTTACCAAAACCCCGGTTTTCTTCCGGGAAAGAATGTGCGAGGAGTGCAATTGGAGCACTCCAACTTTCTATCGGAAAATGAGATTAGTTAATGATTTGACTAAAGGGGCTGCCGCGCTAAGTAATGCCGAAAAAACGATGATGAAAAAGGTAGCTGCTGAAGTAAAAGTGTGGCTCCAAAATAGTCTCGTTCAGTTAATTGGATCGTAAATTAGTATTGGATTATTTAAGCTCGGCAGGCCATTAGCCTGCCGAGCTTATTACAATTATTTCCGGATTTGAAGATAGATAATCGCGAGTTCCGAGCGATTGTTTCATACAAAAGCGCCGACTTTGGAGGCGGCTTTTCAAGTGGTTGTGTAACAACCATACAACTTGCTTGCTGCTATTTTAGGCCGCCGCATGCAATAAACAAATATATCTTTTATCGTATCGAATACTCAAATATGTACTTAATCTCCATTTAAATATTCAACAAAAATGGACTAAAGATTGGGTACTAGTGACCATTTTTACTTTATTCACATCCTGTTAATAACTTTTTCACCAACTTACGAACGAAATGCTGAATATAGTGAAGGCGAAGGGAAATACGTCCTATAAGAGAATAAATAATACAAGAGCGATCAAACCTTACCATTGTAGGGCTGATTTGTAATTTCCCCGACAGGATAAATTGAGAAAGGAAATCTGATAATATTTCTTCATTGTACAAGGCTCTCGTGCCTTTTTATCCCTTGCACAGAAGAAGAAAAGCACATAAAACGCTATATTAAGTACACCTATTTTATAAAAATTTGTGCCCCGGTATTATAAATAAATACAAATGATCAGACTTAATTTTTTGGCTTTTGATAATCAGGACTTAGGAATAACTATATATAGGAGAGAAAAAGTAGATAGCCTTTTTGATGCGGATTCATCCTATTACACTTTTTTGGATAGACTAGGTAATACGGTAGATTATGAAATAAGGTTTGCCCCAACTGAAGGCTTTATCGAGTATAAATTGCCTGCATATTCCCATACAAATTTGATATCCAGAGGTCTTTATGAAAAACTAATTAGTTCATTACCTCAAGATTTATTTTTCATCAAGAATAACAAAAACTATAATCGAAAAATTCATTTTATTATAGAGAAACACCCAAAGGGGAGAAAGTGTATTTGGATAGAGCCTTTTTATTTAAAAAGTAAAAGTACTTGGGGCATTTTATTTGACTACTGTTTTGTGTCAGACATAAATAGTGGTAAAACATTTAAGATTAATAAAGATATTCTTATCGCGAGCGGTACCCTTAATGAAAAAGGCACTAGTAATGTAGATTTCTATCTATTCAAGTATAATTACCATTCTCAATTTATCAAGCAGATACGTCCATTAATAAATATTACTTTGGATGTAAATCTAAAGGACGACTTATTTGAGTTAGAAAATAAAATGCTTGCGCCAAAAACTTATGTTTTTGGGAATAGTTCTACTAATATTTCATCATATTTGGGCTTATCTAAAAATCCCCCTCTGGAAAACCTTAAAGAAGATGTGAAATTTTATTTCATTTATAGAACAGAAGATCGTGATATAGCTGTTTCCCTTTTAAAAGGGTTAAGAGGCGAAAGCAATCCTACTACCTTTAGTGGAATGGAGAAATTATTTAAAGTAGATTTCTCAAATAAAAAAATAAAAGGTGTTGCAATAGAAAGATTTTCAGATGATGTTATCGATACTGAAATAAAAAATATACGCGATTTCGGTAATAATGTTATTCCAGTAATTATCACTAATTCTAAAAAAGATGAAGAAGACGATAAATTATACTATCGGTTAAAGCATAAGTTCACCAATGAAGGCATCCCTTGTCAAGTGGTAACCAAAGAATTAATTGGAAATGATTATTCGTTAAAATATTCTTTAAGCAATATAGGTTTGCAAATATTTGCTAAGGCCGGTGGGAAACCTTGGAAAATGAAGCCAGCAACTCATGAATATCTAATCATTGGAATAGGTCAATCTTATAATATTGAACAAACCGAAAGTGGTAATACAATTCAGAAAAATCTTACTTATTCAGTATTGACAGATTCAAGTGGAATTTTTAGAGATATACAGGTATTGGGTGAAGGGGTAGAGACTGATGATAACTATTATAGGCAATTGGTTGCGAATATATCTAGTATTATTGTTCAATCAGGATACAAGAAGATCTCAATTCACACACCTTTTAGGCTTAGTAAAGAAAAGATCCTAAATAGGGTGATGCAGAATATTCCCTTTGATATTGAATTAACAGTCCTGGTCATCAATCCCAAGAATGACTATTTCGGATTTGATTATAACAATAATGGTCTTGTTCCGTTTGAAAGCTCTTATGTAAGATTAGCTTCTGACGAGTTTTTAGTCTGGTTTGAGGGATTACAATTTAATAATCCTAAAATAACCAAACGATTTGGCAACCCTCTTTTAATAAAATTCTGGTATGCTAATAAGCCTGAGCTTTTTTTAGACTATACTTTTAAGGAAAGTTTATTGCAAGACTGCATTAATTTGTCAGGCGCAAATTGGAGAGGATTCAAGGCAAAACAATTACCGGTTTCTGTTTTTTATTGCCAGAGAATTGCTGAATTCATTGCGAATTTCAGGCACTATCACCTTTCACATATCGAAATTAATAATCTTAATCCTTGGTTTTTGTAATATCTGTTATTATGCGCAAACAATTCGGACGAAATAAAATTATTATTCTTCTTGGTGCTGGCGCAAGTTGTGATGCTGGTATAAAAAATTCGTTTCAGATTATTAGTGAAATAGAGCAGAAACTAGACCAGGACTGGGCAAAATATAAAGATTTATATAACTATGTTCAAAGTTCTCATTTTCATCTAGAGAGAATTAAGGGAATAGTTGCGAAGGAAATTAATTTTAATATTGAGAATCTCGTTGCTTTACTAGATATAATAATTAAAATTTCAAGAAAGGAACTCGAGGTATACCCATTTGTTGGAAGTTGGGAGAAGGAGCTACTTTCTGTTACTGGACTGCATTTCGAAAAAGCGCAGGAATTTAAAAATGAAATTTTACTTAATCTTCGGAACAAATGGCTATCTCCTTTTAATTTTAAAACATCGTCTTCTTATTATAAAAAATTAAAGGAGACAGGATATACTTACCCGCTGAAAGTGTTTTCACTTAACTATGACATGTGTATTGAGGAAAATCTTCAAGTAGACGGGATATCCCTTGAAAAAGGATTCAATGACGACCGAATATGGGATTACAGGAAATTTGACTTAAATGTGGACGCTTGTAGTGATTTTTATTTATACAAATTACATGGCTCACTTGACTGGGTAAGGGACGACGAAAAAAGATTAACCTATGTAGACGTGATACAAGCAACAAATCCCTTACAAATGGAGATAATATTCGGCGTGCAGAATAAGCTACAATCATATGATCCTTATCTTTTTTATTTTTATTCGTTCAGGGAGGCTTGTTTTGATGCTGAATTAATTGTTGTTAGTGGATATGGATTTATGGATAAGCACATTAATGACAACCTAATTAACGCATGTCGACTAGATCCTTCAAAAATGATATTGGTAAATATATTTGATAATGGCATTCCCATTGAAGTAAGCAAAAAGGCAATAGCAACTAGACTGCAAATTAATGAGTCACGTTTAATTATACAGAATTGTCCAGCCAAAGAATTTTTCAGTCAAAAATTAAATATAGATTATTTTTCTAGTCTATTTCCCCAAGAGAACGATTCCGAAAGCGTTTTGTCATCCTAGTGCTCTGACTTCGCAAAGAAATCCATAAAATGATTTATGGATAACCTATAAAGTATTTCCAGTTACAGTCTTTTTGTCTAAATTTTTACTATTACAATGACTGGCTGTAAGAATTTATTATCCTTATCAATAATACAAAATGACGCCTATAGTAATCCTAATAGGGTTTTCAACCGCTGGAAAATCTACATTTCTACATGAGATAAGAAAAAAGTATGGCAATCTCATCAATTGTTTAGACTCAGATGAATTAATCTGTAAAAAAGCCAACCTAAATCATATATATAGTATTTTCATGTCAATGGGAAGAGAATCTGCAATTTCATATATTGAAAAGCAGGAAGTATTGCTATTAGAGGAATTAAGCATTTTAAGTGATAAACCTATGCTTCTTGCTGCTGGACCATTCCTACCATTGAGATCAACCTGGTCGAATTTCTCAAGAAAACGGAATCCGTTTGTTATTCACTTAGATCTGACTGCCGAAACTGTCTATGATGGGCTGATGCATAGACGAGAACGTCAGCTCAAGGACCCGGAACTTGACCAATTATCCGAACGATTTCGCTCATGGGATGAGCATGTGACAACACAACAAGTACAGGGGCGATACATTGATTTTTCAAAAGAGGATTCAGTCAAAAATATAAGAATACATTTAGCAAGAGTAACTAATATTTATCAAAGAATAAGATCCGTGATGTTTACTGTCGAAGATTTGAGGAAAAATGGAGCTGAAAATAAATTAATTGCATTAATTGAGCAACAACTAAAAGTTAAATAACTATATATTTCAATCCTCTATATTTTATGAAAAACATTGACAGCAATATTCTTTCAGCCTTAATCGGTGCCGCAGTATCATTATTAGTTTTGATTTTTACTATTTTTTGGGACCGTATAAGCAATTGGTTAAGTGATAGAAATAAAAGGAGAAAAAAACTAATTTATGCAGCCGCTTTAATAAAACCAATTATTGTATACTCAAAAGAACAAGCCCAAAATATAGAAATATTTGCTAGTGCCTTGCTAAAGACACCTCATGAATTCCCATTACTAACTTTTGCTCCCAAAAATGATATTGAGAAATTTATACAAACAGTTGATGACGAGAATTTTTTTGACGCATATACCGCTAATTACTCTCCATATTGGACAAGTGTAAGAGAATTTAAGGGGATAAGTGCCTCTATTGGTTTTCAAAATTTGCAAATGGAGCAGGTTTTGGAAATGGTTAAAACCAGTCGAGATTTTGACTATGAAAGGAAGATGAAATTTAAAAATGCATTGAAGTCAGCAACTAATTTGGCTGCGACAGCAATTGCAGATCAGACTCTTCAACAACATTCGGGATTTTTAAGCTTGTTGGATCAAAGTCTTGCATCCTATGTCACAAATAGGCCATCGCCCTCAGACATAAAATACGCCCATGATGCATTTGTGAAACCTGTTATTCAAGCTATACTTGATAATCAGTATTATCATATCCCAATAGGACATCAGATTATTAGCATTCTTCATGAAGCATCGGAGGTTTATTTCGATATTATAATGCAAATGGAGTCAATGAAAGATGATCTATTTGAAATTTTAAAAAAATATAATCAATCGAATGAAACTCTCATCACTCATTCTCAGTCTCTTTTGAATGATTATTTCGAGAAAGGCTAGTCACTACATTTCAGATTCAAGCAAGAATAAATGCTTATATTTTCTTTCTGACTAAATTGCAATATTCATTAAGAAAAGCTATAAATAGCGACGTTAGCATTTTGCATATCACCTTTCCTAATTTTAGTTAAGCAAATTTATCTAGATTTTATCATCAAAAAATTATCAATGGATCAAATTTATGATCGTAATCCAGAAGAGTTGTTGGGTGTACCCAATACAATAAATAATTTAAATGAGGCAGAGGCGGTACACGAGGCAATTATTAGATATAGAACATACTTGATTTTTAATGATCCTCGCCACATAGATACGCTGCCGCACTATAGGGGAGAGTATAATTTTGGTTGGGATATTAGCCCAGGAACATTTCGCTCTAAAGGGACTCAATTAACTGCAGCTGAAGGTAAGGTCCAAGAGGGATTAGCTGCTGCTGAATTTGGTATAGTTGTTACGCGTGAACTTGGAGCACAAGCATTAAGGTGTCTATTCTACGACCAAAGGTATGGTCCGCAATGGGATCTTCTCTTTCAAGCCCAACATGCTGGTATTCACACAACAATTCTTGACTTCTCATTTCGTTGGGAAAGGGGGCTCTACTTCGCTGTTGAAGAATCTGGCGATCCTAATATAGATCAGGCTGATGGGCAGTATTGGGCTTACTTGTTGCCTACTCGAGATCTATTAAACCACGGCACCTTCCCCACTCGCGACTCTTATTATAATCAAGATCCTCAAACTCTGTCACCAGGAAAAATGATAAATGTACCTTTCTTCATAGATAATATAGAGCAGAGAGTCTTTGAAGGGCGGATGTACAAACAAGTGGGACGATTCTACGTTCCCGATCATCGTCATTGCAACATACCACTCAATCATCAAGCCCACATTGTACCATGGCTTTTCCGTTTCCGTATTCCATCGGCACAAAAACAGGTAATACGTGAAGAGCTAGCTGCAACTGGTATTACCCGCGATTACTTATACGTTGAGGAGAACCCTGCCCACAAAGCACTTATCGCTGATATTAACCAACGCATTTGTGGTTGGTAGTTTATTACTGACATCTGATATCATATAGTGGGGCAGTTAAAAAAGATCAACGACGCGACCTATTTTGGTACTAATTATCCTATAATTAAGTTAGTAACTGCTTCGATGATTGGATAACTAGAATTCGGCATTATTCCTGTTCTGCACTTAAACAAAAAATGGACTATAAGAGCTAGGAATCACTCAAAGTATTGCAAGTATAATCCACAATAAGGATATGTGCTCCTAGAACGATAATATAGAAAAAATTAGCATTTTTTGATATTTCCTGCCAATAGATGAAAGTTTGTAACCTACCGGTTACCTTTCTTGGCGGGAAAAGTGAATGAGTCACCGCATAAATTTTATAATTCTGCTTATTATCTTATTAACTAATAGTTATTAATTTCGCCTTATTAGAATATTGAAAATATTTTGACACTTCATTGACACAAATAGCTCACAACAGATTCACCCACAATAGGATAACAATCCAGTTCTGGGCACGAAAGTGGACAAATCGAGATTTACTTCGGTTTGTCCATTTTTATTTGCTAGAATCCGCATCCAACGCGTATATCAGCTTGACCATTTCGGTGTATCGAAAAAATTTTCTGCATCACAACTCATGCACTATTCCCGTTTCGTTGTCTGTAAAACTAAGTACCAGTTGTTCGGGGAATTTATTTTTCAATTCTTTCAGTTTTTGTCTGAATGTATCATCTACAGTAGATAAAGAGGGCGTGCCGAATAAAACACTGTTTTTTCTGTGCAGAACTTGTACCTTTTTATTCTCCGTATTTGCTGGCCGCCAGTTCAATGTTTTCAGCAATTCATTTAATTGCGCCGGAATGGGCAGCATAATAGTTAACGCAAGTAAACCTGTTCTTCTTTTATTTTCCACTGTTTCTTTTACCGGTGGATCAGGTAATGTATAGGTAAATGATTGCTGGTACTTATGAAAGGCTGTTTCAGACAAGATTTCGTTAAGTTCGCTAACGCTAAGTAAGTCCTTGTATGTACCGTTTTCATCGAGGTGATTTCTTTTATAGATTGTAGAAACAATGTCCGCCTGCGGAACAGTTAAATACTGCTGATGTGTTTGTAGCATCCTTTCTATGCCTTGCATAAAATCGTTATCCGGATCATTGGGGTCTATAACTGCAAAGAGCATTTGGAGGAAAATAAAATCCTGAATATTTCCTGCTTCATAAGTGGCGCTGCCAGTGTCGTGCCATACCAGTACAATAGGTATGTCTTCTTTCATTTGTTCATTCAGGTAGAAGCAATACAAATCGCCTGCACCTGTTTTTGCGAAAGGAATAAACCGGTGACGGGGATCTGTTTTGCGATAATCATCAGGAGACCTGAATGCTTCTATTTCATGAACGATTTCATCAGGACTGAGTATCACGAAATCATTGGCGAATAAAAGTAAGGGCGGATTGTCCTTTAACAGGGGGTATACCGTTGTAAACCAATCAGGCCCAAACCGGCCCCAATTAAGCATATTATTATCACGTAATTGTTTATATAATGGAGGATACCGAAAGTTGTATGCCTGTTCAATTGTTTCCAGGGTGGCCATCTTTGTGGGTTGTTGGGTTATTGTTGGTATAAATATAGGAATATATCCAGGGCTATCTCAAAATTATTTTTGATGTAGCCGCTGTATCCGGATTTTGCACGTAAAAGGCTTGTAAGCACCAACTTACAAGCCTTTTTTTGCTTTGGTCAGGCATTGTTTTTACCGCACGCGCTAAGCGCACCGCATTAAGATATCGTTTCTAAAAAAACAGCCGATAATAGTGTAAAGAGAATAATATACTTTAAGTATCCATTAAACCAATTGTAGAAGATCCCAGGGCCTATATCTAATTTTGAATTATTCTTTCCGCGTTAAAAGTTTATTGCACTATTAAACTAATTCCCTTATGAATCGGCTCCTGAATGCAATTCAATTTAAACAACTATTTTCCTGTTGTTGTTTAACTATTTTCCTTTCATTTACGGCTGTATACGGCCAAAATCAACCAAAAGAAATATCCGGAACTGTATTGGACGAGAACAGCACGCCCCTGGTCGGAGTCAGTATTGTTGTGAAGGGTACCCGGGTCGCTGCTACCACCAACGAGAAAGGATCCTTCACAATCCACGTACAGCCACACGCTGTGCTGCTCATGAGTTATATCGGATATCAACCCCTGGAGATACCTGTCGGGGACCAGACTGTACTTAATGCACAAATGAAACTTAGCAGCAAATCGCTCGGGGATGTTGTGGTGATCGGTTATGGTACGCAACGGAAAGTAGATGTGACAGGATCTGTTGCATCTGTCGCCAGCGCGGTAATCAGGGAGCGTCCATCTCCTAATGCCCTGGGCGCATTGGCAGGCCAGGTGCCGGGGTTGAATATTACTACTAATTCCGGCAGGCCCGGCGACTACCGTATTAATATCCGTGGATTCAACTCCATCAATGCCTCCAATAATCCTTTGTTCGTTGTGGACGGTGTTATCGGTGTCGACTATACGACGATCAACCCCAATGATATCGCCACCATCGATGTATTGAAAGATGCTTCCTCGACTTCTATCTATGGGGCGAGGGGATCTGGTGGCGTTATCATCATCACCACAAAACATGGGTTCAACTCAAGGCCCATGGTAAACTACAGCTTCGTAGGCGGCTATAATGTATTGCCCCGGGAAATACCTGTTCTCAACTCCACTGAATACCAGGCTATCGAAAAGGCGGCGTATGCCTTTGTGCCGGGCAGGGCCTATCCGGATTTCGCAACGCTGGAACCGGAATTATATAATCCCGATGGGACACCCAGGTATAATACGAACTGGCAGAAGGAAGTCTATAAGCCTACCTTCTCCCAGAACCACAACTTGTCTGTGACAGGGGGCAATGATGACCTCCGGTACAGCATGAATTATGGTTACCAGGACGATGAGGCGCTGTTACTATTGACCTATAACAAAAAATATTCAATGCGCATCAATGTCGACGGCAAGGTCAATAATTGGTTAAGCACTGGGTTGAACCTGTCCGGTACTTATTTCCAGGAAAGGATACAGGACGATGGGGTCGGCGGTCTTACTGCCACCCGTGAAGTGTTGGAAGCGCTGCCGATGATCCCTGTAAAAAGGACAGACGGTACCTGGGGAGGCAACTGGATGCATCTCGCTTCAGAAGGCGCCGACAATCCTGTGAATATCCTGCAGACAAAATACAATATTAATAATCGGACGGTAGTCCTCGGCAGTACGTTTTTCAATATTCGCCTGAGTCGCGACCTTGACTTCCGGACCAGTTTTTCCGGTCAGATCAATACCAATAAGAACAACAATGCATTCAGCGGGTCCGCCGTTCAGAGAGGTCTTTACCAGAGGATCAGCGCTGGCGTCAATGCTGATAAAGCAGTGTACTGGCAAAGCTCCAGTTATTTTACCTACAAAAAAGCGTTCAAAGGAGACCATAACCTGAATGTTATGTTAGGTGCCGAATGGGCGAAGAACAGCTACGAAATAGTAAGCGCGTCGGCCTCCAAATTTGACGGTGATTTCTATCTCTGGAATAACCTGGGCGCCGCTAACGTCCCCAATCCACCCACGTCCAGTTCATATGATTGGCAGATCAATTCTTACTTCAGCCGGGCGATCTATTCGCTGAAAGACAAATACCTTTTTACTGCTACAGGCAGATACGACGGTTCTTCGAAGTTCGGCGCCAATCACAAGTACGCCTTCTTCCCGTCGGCAGCCTTTGCATGGCGCGTTTCAGAGGAGGGGTTCCTGAAGAATAATAGAGTGATCAACAACCTTAAATTAAGGGTTAGTTACGGCAGCACGGGTAATTCAGAGATCGGGCAATACCAGTCCATTAGTTCGCTGACTTCGAATACTGCTATCTTCAACAATACGAGAGCCACCGGTGAGGTGCAGGGTACCATACCCAACCCGGACCTGCAATGGGAGAAGACGAATCAGTTTGACCTGGGCGTGGACCTGAGTTTGTTCGGCAACCGCATCAACCTTGTTGCGGACATATACGACAAGGAAACGAAAAACCTCCTGTTATCAGCCCCAGTTCCGTTTACTTCCGGTTATGATAATATCCTGAAGAACATCGGCTCTGTACGAAACAGGGGTATCGAATTGGGACTAATGACCAATAACCTGACAGGTCCGTTCCAATGGAACACTACTATTAATTTTACTATTAACCGTAATAAGATCCTCGCCCTCGGTACGCATAATGAGGATATATTCCCTGGTCCGAGGTTCCTTGACCAAACAAATATCCTTCGGGTAGGCGAGCAGGTAGGCACTTTCTTCGGCCTGGAAAGAGAAGGCGTGTGGGGTAGTGCGGAAGGGGCAAAGGCCGCAGTATATAACGCAAAGCCGGGCGACCTAAAGGAAAAAGATATCAACGGAGATGGCAAGATCGACGGCAACGACAGGACCATCCTCGGGTATGCCTATCCGACTTACACCATGGAGTTAATCAACAAATTCGCGTATAAGAACTTTGATCTGCTGATCGACCTGCAGGTGAGCCAGGGCAATAAAGTACTGAACCTCGCTTATGCTACTTCAGAAGATCGCCAAACACTGGCCAATAGTTATAAGACTGTACTCAATGCCTGGACGCCGGACAATGAGAATACCAGTATCGCCAAAGTGCGACTCAACTCTGATGGGCCATCTTTACGACAAGACAATCACTACCTGGAAGATGGGTCGTTCATAAGGGGCAAGAATATATCGCTCGGTTATAACTTTTCCAGCAGGCTGGTAGAAAGCATGCACCTGCACAATCTGCGCGTATACGCCGGTGTTCAGAATGCTTTCCTCATCACGAAATATAAGTACGGTTACGATCCCGAAGTGTCTACCTATCCGCAGGCTTTTGCCTATGGCATCGAGTTTTATGCCCTGCCTAAGGCCCGTACTTTCAATTTCGGTGTAAACGTTGGTTTTTAACTATCAAATTCATTTTATGCGAAGAATAAAGATATTTCAAGGTATATTGCTCGTGTCCCTCTCGATGAATTTCTCCTGTACGAAGTTTCTGCAGGAAAACCCCCGTAGCTTTTATACCCCGGATAACTATTATACAAGCCTCGTACAGGCGCAAAATGCTGTCAACGGTATCTATGCCTTCACACGGGATTTTTATGCCAGCATTGGGCTCTATAGTGAAGATGCTATGTTTATGTTGGAAATGCCAACAGGCCAGGCCAGAACAGAGATCAACCAGTCTAACAACAACGCCAACCTGTTGAACCTGACCATGACTCCGACAGACCTGTATTTCACGCAATGGTGGCGAAGCTCCTATAAAGGTATCGACGCCGCTAATCTGGCAATAAAGAATATCCAGCTTATGTCTTCGGCTATCGTACCAGACGCGCAAAAAGCGCAATTGCTTGGTGAGGCGCAATTCTTACGGGCCTGGTTTTATTTCAACCTGACACGGATTTTTGGGGATGTGCCACTTATCACCGAGCCAACCGTTACGGCAGACAACCTCCAGGTGAGCAGAACGGCAACCAAGGATATTTATGAAAAGGAGATCGTTCCCGATCTGCTGGCCGCCGAAAAAAGTGGTCTTCCCTTTGTCGATAATACCGGAAGGGTATCCATCGGCGCCGTAAAATCCTTGCTGGCCAAGGTATACGAAACCATGGCCGGGTATCCGTTGCTGCAGACGGATAAATATGCATTGGCCAAACAAAAAGCGCTGGATGTGATCTCTTCCAATAAATATACGCTGTACCAGAACTATGATCAATTCCGCGATCCGGCCAACGATAACAAAATGGAAAATATCTTCATGGCGCAGTTTTCTTCCGCTATCGCATCCAGTCCTATGTTCTCCTTTACATTGCCCAGTTTTAGCTATATTTCCAACGGGCAGGGAGAGATCGGTGCGCTATTGCCGGATCCCACCTTCTATAAGTCATATGAACCGGGAGATAAAAGGACAGGGGAGAGGCAGTTTTTTTATTCCCATTATCCCAATTTTACAACGGGGGCGAATGTAGTATTCACGAATGGACAGCATATCTTTAAATATTTTGATGACGTTGCCCAGCAAACCGGGCTTCCTTCGGGTAAATGTTTCCCGGTTATCCGGCTTTCCGATATTTATTTGTTGTATGCAGAAGCTCAGAATGAGGCCGATGGAATGCCTGGTGCAGATGCTTATATATATCTGAACGCTATTCGCACCCGTGCCGGTCTGACGCCGCTGGCAGGGCTTACACACGACCAGTTCCGGAAAGCAGTTTGGAAGGAACGTAATCATGAGCTGTGCTTTGAGAACCAAACCTGGTTCGATATGGTGCGGACCCGGATGGTGTATGATACGAAGAATGATCAGTTTGTACCAATGGTAGGATATAGCTTTCCCGGCAGTGGCGCAACAAAGACCTTTCAGACAAAACACCTGTTGTTTCCCATTCCCCAGTCGGAGATGGATGTCAACCCTAAGTTGGCGCCCAATAATTCCGGCTATTAAGTATAAAAACCATTTTTTATAAACATTTTCTAATGTCATTTTTCAAAAAGATATTTTTATTTCTGTTGCCAGCTTGTCTGTATCACACCTGTTTTCTGTCAGCACAGATCAATTACCGGCCGCATGGATCAAAGAATATCAACACTGCTTATTTTAAAAACGGCATCGTCAGCTTTATTAATTCGAGTCACCAGGACATAGCCTGGATGGACTCCATTGGCGCCTGTGAAGTATGGAGGGACGAGCATATGATCACACCTGCGCTGGCGCTGATGAAAAGCAATCCGGATTACTGCTTTAGCGTGGAAGACGCCCTGAGTTTGCGCGAATACCTGGCCCGTCATCCGGACCGGTATGACGAAATCCTGAAATACACAAAGGAAGGTAGATTGGAATGGGGTGCAACCTATAATATGCCCTATGAATCGATGTACGATGGAGAAGCGCTCATCCGCCAAACTTACCTTGGGAAAAAATGGTTGAAGAAGACCTTGCCGGGCTGCGACTTTCTTACCGACTGGAATGAAGACGTGCCCGGTAAGGCCTTGCAAATGCCGCAGATCCTTGCGAAGGCAGGCATAAAATATCTTTATATTTCCCGGCATGAAGCGGGTATCTACCGGTGGTTCAGTCCTGATAACAGAAGCGTGCTTATGTTTACTCCAGGGCATTATGACGGATCATGTTACAATATCCGGGCGGCAAAAAGCGATACTGCGAAAGAACGGGCGGTGCTGGATCATATCAGGGCCTGGAGCGTTTACTTCAAGGTTAACAAATTCCGGCCGGCGCTGCCGATCCTGATTGATGCAGACTGGAATAAGCCCAATGATTATCATACCCTTGTCCAGGGCTGGAATCAAAAAGCCAGTGTCCAGGGGTTACCTTCCCTTAAATACGCGATCGCGGCCAACGTGTTCAAAGAGCTGGATGCACCACATGCCAACTACGAAACGTTGAGAGGCGAACGTCCCAATGTCTGGCTGTATATACATGGCCCAACGCACGAACGGGCACTGACCGCATCACGCAAGGCCAACCGGACACTCGTTGCCGCAGAGATTTTTTCAGCTGTTGATGCAACGCTGAAAAAAGACTTTTCACATTATCCCCAGTCGGAGCTGACTACAGCCTGGGAAAAGGCTATCTACGCTGATCATGGCTGGGGCGGTAAGCATGGAGATATGACGGATCTGACATTCAGGACAAAGTTTGAAGAGGCTTACAGCATTTCCGATAAAGCGCTGCAACATAGCCTGGAGGATATAGTCCAACAGATTGGCTTCGATAAAAAAGGCAGATCGCTGGTCGTATTTAACCCCTTGTCTAAAGAAAGGACGGATAAGGTGGAAGTCAGCATCAAAGTATATGGACAGGATACGTTGTCCTATAAAATAATCGATGCCGCCTCCGGTAAAGAAGTGCCCGGCCAGCGCATAGAAAGTCGCGTGGCTGATGGCTCTGACGAGACCATCACCCTTTGTTTTGTGGCGGAGCATGTTCCTTCCCTGGGTTATAAAGCCTATACCCTGCAACCTTATGTGGCTGGCTTCAATAAGGGCGTGCCCGTAGCGCCTACACAGCCTTCCCTGGTAACAGCAGGGGCGGCGGATGCTGTGTATGAAAATAAGTTCTATAAGATCGAATTGGGCGCAGGAGGAGTGAAAAGCATCTTTGATAAGGAACTGCAAACTGAACTGCTGAAGACAGATAAACTGTTGGGAGGCGAGATCTTTCAGCTACAGTCCGTGGGCAATGGCGCCGGTGAATTCTCAGATGTACAACCGGTGACAATGGAGGGGTTTGAAAAAGTAAGCCAATACGCACCTAAATGGAATTGTATAGAATTCGGGCCTGTCCGGAAAACCTGGGAGCTGGTGCAGCAAACACAATTTGCTACGATCAGGGAAACAGTCACTTTATATGAATCGCTGAAACAGGTAGATTTCAAGGCGGACATTCTTGGGTTTTCCGGTGAACGTTACCGCGAATACAGGATGGCCTTTCCGCTGAATCAAACAGATTCCAGGGTTGCGTACGAAGTCCCTATGGGAGTAGTGGAGGTTGGTAAGGATGAGATAAAGGGTGCAGCCGGTTTTTCGTATGGTACACAGGACTATTCCACTGCATGCAGCAACGTGCATCCCAGGGAAGTGCAGGATTGGTTTAACGCCAGCAAAAATAACATATCGGTCACGATCAGTAGCTCCGTAGCCGTATTCGACTGGATTGATGCCACCAACACCAATAGCAAACAAACCGTTTTGCAACCTGTTTTATTTGCCAGCCGGAAAAGCTGTCATGGGGAAGGTAACTATTATCTCCAGGCCGGCAACCATCATTTCGAGTTTAGCCTGACCTCTTCACCCGGGGATTGGAAAGCTACTGCTAATGCGGGTAAGCAGCAAAACCAGCCCTTACGTGCTTTGGTTGCCGATGTGCCACAGGCACGCGGCGGTCTTCCCTCGAGCTATAGCTTCGCAGGCACGAATTCCGATAATGTGCTTATTTCGACGATCAAAAAATCAGAAGATGAAAACAGCATCATCATGCGGTTAGTAGATATGCAAGGGAAAAGTACAGATACAAAGATCGATTGGTTTGGCGCCTTTAACGGTGTTACAAAAACGAATATTATCGAAGAAGAGGATCAGCCTTTGAAAAAGACAGCGGCTGGTATCGCCCTGACGGTGCCACCGTATTCAATTGAAACGATACGGATACGATAAACATACATCAGGAGCCGGGATCTTAATGGGCCATCCTCTTCGGGGAGTGGCCCTTTTTTTAAGAGGCTGCATGAGGCTCAAAACCGTTAAACCATCTCTTCATATAAGCGCCTGTCCCGTTTACTCAATAGATATAAACTCTTTCCTATACTCAGAGGGTGTTTTCGCGGTTATTTTTTTAAAGAAATCATTAAAATGGGTGAAGTTTCGATATCCCGAACTATAGCAAACATCTGCTATCGTAAGATCAAGATCTCCCAATAATTTGCAGGCATGTCCTATTCGTAATTCATTCAGAAACCCGGTAAAAGATTTTCCTGTTCGTTTCTTAAAAAAGCTACAGAAAGCCGGTGGCGTCATGTTGGCTATTTTGGCGATGCTAGCTAAATCAATGGGCTCTCTAAAATTCTCCAACGCATACCGGTAAACATTATTCATTCTTTCCGTATCCTTTTTATTCAATGAAAACCTGAATGAAGAAGAAGATAGTTGCTCATACCTTTTTGTATCTATCAGGATGTTCATTATTTCAAGGAACAGAATTATTTTCGTGATGCCGGTAGCATCCAGGATCTTGTCTAATAGCGCCGCTGTTTTTTGTCTTGTTTTTAATGAGAAGTTGACACCTGCTTTTGATTTTTCAATAAGGGTTTCTACTTTCTGTATAAAAAGATCTTCAAGGCCCAGTACCTTCATATAGTTTGCCGGAAAATAAATGACAATTGCCTTCCCGGACAGGCTATCGTCTGAATCACATTCCAAAGGGTCTCCGTACCAAATATGAGGAAGATTAGGACCCAGTAAAACCAGGTCTCCGGCTGAATAATTCCGTATACAATCACCAACAATACTTTTCCCGGTACCTTCAACTATATAATTCAATTCGCACACTTCATGAAAATGAAAAAGAGAATTGAAATTACTCTTGTTAACTTTTTTTACAAAAATAGCCTGCGTGTTCAGGCCTCCCACTTCAATTAAATTCGCCTTCATCGCAATTCATTTTGAATACCCTAAGTTACAAAATTCAGCGTTTATAAAGTAATTATCTCTATTTGTTGTATTGTTACCAGTAATTTGATTAAAAAAGTTGTAATAATAGTTAATAGAGTTTTACCGGGTAATTTAATATGAGCGCTTTTTCGTTTCCCTGATGTACGTGTTCCTTGTCTTTTTATCTACATTAATCAAATTTGTATATTTATAAAAGAATCGGTTAAAATAGTTTAAGTAATGATTTATAGACTTGTAGGAATGTCGTCTAATAGAAATTAGTTTTGAGCACACACTGAAACCAGTTATGAAAAGACGAAATTTTGTAAAAAGCGCAGGGGGGTATGTCCTGTTATTTTCCTGGATGAAACCTTTCGCCAATATTGGCTTCGACAAAGAAGGGCAAAATGAGGTTGAACTTAAAGCGAAGTGCATTGCCGCCTTTAAGAGGTTTGAAGAAATTTGGGATTTTAATGATTTCTGGAGAAGAGGTAACACCTTCGATGCCTGTTTGAATTTTGCAGATGCGCTGCACCACAGATGGCCTGGTGATGATGATGTGAAATCCATACAACAGCGGGTAGATGCGATGCTGGACAAAGATCTTACCTATTTCAAGAGCGTTGATCCCAGTGGATTGTGGACCGATGATTTTGGTTGGTGGGGGCTGATGGGGCTTAATGCAAGACGACATTTATTGCGTACGGGTAACAAGGAGCTGGCAGATAAATACCTTCAGCTCTCCACCGATTTGTGTTGGAAGCAGGCAAAGGATCATGCTTATGATGCTGTATCGTCAGCTAATCCGGTGCCGGGTGGTTTTAGAAATGGCGATGCCAAAGGCAATAATAAAGGTGCAAAAAATACAGTAACCAATGTTTTGTTTTTTTTGCTGTCTACCCGTATTTATCGCCTGATGCTTGCTGAAAATATCAGTGATAATGAAAAATATCTTGAAATGGCTTACAGCCAATGGATATGGTTTGACAGTTGGTTTCAACTCGATAAATATCAATATCTGAAGAAAACCGTTTCCGGTGGTGCATTGGTACAGGAGCGGCCAACTGCTTTTTTTGACGGATCCGATTATACGGAAATCACCCATCCAACCTGGCACAAAGGATGGGTGTGGACTGGTGATCAGGGGATGTTGCTGGCCGCGCTTACTGACATGCTGGCCATCAAAAACAATCTTGCGGCATGGATATCAACCCATAAAAAAGAAGTGAATTTCGATATCAACGCCTTTACGGGAAAGGTGCATCATTACATATCGTTAATAAGCAAAGGCATAAAAACTACGCTGGTTAGCGACAAAGATCATATCATTCGGGAAGCACCCCTTATTGCAAATATGGGCCCCGAATTTGGCAGCGATTATCTCGCGGGCCGGGGAATCATGATGCGCTACCTGGGAACACTTGACAAAAGGATTGCAGGAGTTGATTTCACGAATGATATTAAAACCACTGTAAACGCAATATGGCAAACCCGAAATTCATCCAATAACCAGTTTCAGCCCGAGTATACAAGCATTGAAAATGATAAATTATATATTCAGCAATTCCGGCGTCAATGGGGGCTTGCAGATGACATTTTAAAATGGGATATAGCAAAAGCGAATCTGCAGCAAAGGATCGGTGTTTGCCAATCCATAGGACTTGATGCGTTGGGGGCAATGATCCGGCTTATGCAGACCAGTCAATATTTATAACGATCAAAGTGGCTATATGAAACTACATGGGACTGCTTATGTAATATTAATTTGCTTTACAGCCGGCTTTGGCGGCTTTTTATTCGGCTTCGATACTGCGGTAATATCAGGAGCCATAAATTTTTTAAGGTTACAGTTTCACTTGTCACCCGTTATGGAAGGCTGGCTCATGAGCTCAGCATTGCTGGGGTGTGTAATAGGGGCTGCTGTTGCTGGTTACTTATCCGATAAATATGGGCGTAGAAAAATACTGCTGCTATCGGCCATTTTATTTATCTTATCAGCCATTGGGTGCGCCATCGCCCAAACGCCCTCCTTTCTTGTTGTTGCGCGAATTATCGGGGGCGTAGGCGTTGGTTTTGCTGCAATGGTTGCTCCCATGTTTATATCCGAATTGTCGCCTGCCGGACTTAGGGGCAGGTTGGTTTCATTTTATCAGTTGGCCATCACTTTGGGTATTTTGTGTTCTTATCTCTCCAACGCTTTTCTTTTACAATATGCTGATCATCACATCACCGGAAACTCAACAGGCCTCCTGCATTACTACCTGGTCGCTGAAGTATGGCGTGGTATGCTTGGCTCCAACATGATTCCGGCATTATTCTTTTTCATCTTCCTGCTTTTTGTGCCGGAAAGCCCAAGATGGTTGGTGAAAGAAGGTCATATTACGGAAGCAGAACGGGTGCTCGAACGCGTTAATGGCAAAGAAATGGCAGTATCTGAATTAAGTGCAATTGAAATGAGTATTTCTGAAGAGTCAGGAAGTTTCAGGCAATTGCTTGCGCCGGGGATTCGCCTGGCCCTGATCATTGGAATTTCCCTGCCTTTTTTAAGCCAGCTCTCCGGAATCACTACCGTGATGTATTATGCTCCTGCAATTTTTGAGCAGGCAGGAGGGCAAGCCGGATCAGCCATGGGGAGCGCTACAGTCATAGGTTTCTTCAATATGATCTTTACATTTGTTGCCATCTGGAAAATTGATAAATGGGGAAGAAAGCCGGTATTGATTTGGGGGTTTGCCGGCCTTAGTCTTGCATTATTCCTCATTGGTATCGCATTCCTGAAAGGATATACCAAGGGGAATTTTTTACTGGGATCATTTATCTATTACATAGCCGTATTTGCTTCAACGCTTGGGCCTGGGGTGTGGGTAGTAATCTCTGAAATTTATCCAACAAAAATAAGAGGGAGGGCTATGTCGGTAGCCACGCTTTCTTTGTTCCTGGGATCGACATTTGTAACACAAACCTATCCGATGCTGCGTGAAACTATTGGAATAGGATATGTGTTTTTATTATATGCATTGGTGATGTTGCCAGCTGCTTATTTTGTCAGGAAGCTGGTACCGGAAACAAAGGGCAAATCATTAGAAGCAATTGAACATTTTTGGAAAAAGTAAAACAGGCTATGAATTTACAGCGTGAACAAATGCTTAAAAATATTATCCGGCAGCACGGTTTGGGTGCGCTGGTTTTCTGGCGGCCGGATGAACTGGTGATGACATGTGGCTATTTCCCTTTATGGGGGCTATCATTTCTGGTTTATACGGAAGATGATGCGCCCGTATTATTCGTGCCTGAGCTGGAACCGGCAGATATTTTGCCAAAGAACATTAAAGTAGAAAAGTTCCCCTGGGGACTTATGGACTGCACAGATCCATGGGGGATTTTAGTCAGCATGATAAAAGCAGTGTTGGTTGAAAAAAATGTTCAGCATCTTCCGGTTTCGTTTATAAAAAGTATTGGAGGAACGGCGCCCTGTATGATGTCGGGGGAACAGCCTCCTTTGCCTGCTGACCTGGTCGACAGGTTTTCTGGTTTGACGGAAGCCGGGTTTAAAGACGTAACGAACGATCTTCTTGATCTTTACGCTTACAAAACGGAAGCAGATATTCAATGTATCAATTGTACGCATAAGATTGCGGCCATTGCGGTAGGTACATTTTACGAAAATTTAAAGCCCGGTATTACTGAAGCAGAGTTGGCCGGTATGATTGAATATGAAGTGCAGAGAATGACGGGTAGTGAGGGGATACATTTTTCAAAGGCATGGCCAATGGTCTTATCAGGTATAAATGCGGCGGCGGGCGGAAAGTATAACAGATCGACCGGGAAAAAATTAGGGCCTGGTGAAATGGTGATGTTGGAAATGGCAATTTGTGTAAATGGGTATTGGGCCGATATTACACGTACCGGCCAGACAACCGGAGTATCCGCGCAACAAAATATTATTTTTAATTTAGTGCTGGAGGCGCAACAGAAAGCCATCGCTATGATGAAACCTGGTGTATTGATGGCTGATATTGATGCTGCTGCACGAAAACATATCGAAGATGCGGGATTTGGACCATATTTCAACCATGCATTGGGCCATCATGTTGGTTTCAGGTATCACGATATTGGGCCATCACTTTCTCCCGGGTCAGCGGGGGTGCTAAAGGAAGGGATGCTGCTGACTGTTGAGCCTGGGATTTATGGTGAGGAAATTGGCTGTGGCGTGAGGATTGAAGATAATATATTGATAACGAAGGATGGATTTGAGATGCTGTCCGACTATCGAAGACTGTTGACCAATTGAAAAAACTAAACTGACATGCTATGGAAAATCTCATCGATCTGAAAAATAAAAATGTATTGGTTACGGGGGGAAGCCAGGGGATTGGAGCAGCAATATGCCGGGCGATGGCTTCCTGTGGAGCGAATGTGGCTATTAATTATCTTGATAATAAACAAAGTGCAGAAACATTAGCAACAGATCTTCAACGGGAATATGGTGTTAAGGCGCTTTCAATTCAGGCTGATATCGCCGACCAGAAGGCGGTTATAGCGATGTTTGAGTGCATGGATAACCACTTTGGAAAAATAGACATATTGGTAAACAATGCAGGTTGCGAAACCATTGGACATGCCATTAGCCTGAACTTAGATGAGTGGGATCGGATATTTAATGTAAACCTGAGGGGGGCTTTTATTTGCGCCCAGGAAGCGGGAAAAAGAATGGTAAAACAAAACAGTGGCGTTATCATCAATATTTCTTCTATTCATGATAAGGTGCCCAGGAAAGGGTTGGTGCATTATTGCGCGTCCAAAGCAGGGATGAATATGATGACCAAATGCCTGGCATTAGAGCTTGCTGAAAACAATATCCGTGTGGTAACTGTTTCTCCGGGCGCCATCCAAACCGATATGAATAAATTAGAAATTGAAAAAATGGGCATCGAAAAATTCAATAAATGGATCCCCCTGGGAAGGGTTGGCACTGTTGAAGATGTGGCCTGGACCTGCGCATTCCTTGCCAGCGATAAGGCTGCCTACTATACTGCAACAGAGATATATATTGATGGAGGCTACAAAGAAAACACCATTCCTTACGATCCCCGTCCTTAACTATAAAACACATGAACCCAACATTAATAGAAACGTATACTCATCCAGGTGAAGGCTACAACCCCTTCTTTATAAAAGATAACTGGCAGGTAGCCCAATTGAACTACACGCCTGATCAGGATATTTTTGGTATTAAAAAGATGGATAAACACGGGCAAACCGATGAAGTGTTTATTCTGCTCAGAGGTACAGCAGTGCTGATTGCTGCAGAAGAACATGCAACAGGTTTTACCTTTCAGTGCGTTCGTATGAAGCCGGGTATTACATACAATATCCCTGTAAATGTGTGGCATAATATTGCCACGGAGAAAGATGCTGAGCTAATTATCGTAGAAAAAAGCAACACCCATCTTGGCGATTTTGAATATAAGCCATTATCTCAACAGGAAAAATCCGGATTAAATAGACAAATACAGGATACTTTAAATCAAAGCATGTAAAAAATATTTTTATGAAATCGTGGACGAACGACGCAGCGCTTTTTGACCTTTTCAAAAAAGAATTATACACCCCGGTGGTGGGAGACATATTGGATGGACTGGGTTGCTATCACCAGTTTCTCCCTTATTCCATCCAACCTATACATACCACCGATATTGTGGTGGGAAGAGCTATGCCGGTATTAATGATAGATGTATATGGGCCGCAGAAAAAACCGTTTGGCTTATTAACGGAGGCGCTCGATCAATTGCAAAGTGGTGAAGTGTACATAGCCAGTGGTGGCGAAATGCGCTGCGCTTACTGGGGAGAGCTGCTTACGGCAACGGCAAGATTAAGAGGGGCTACAGGCGCCGTAATCAATGGGTTTCATAGGGATACCCATAAAGTTGTTGAACAAAACTGGCCTGTATTCAGCCGGGGGCGCTATGGACAGGATTCATCCGTGCGTACACAGGTAGCCGACTTTCGTTGCGACATACAAGTGGGCGATGTTTGGATAAAACCCGGAGATCTGATATTCGGTGATTTGGATGGGGTTTTGGTAATTCCCCAACAATATGAAGAAGAAGTGATAACTAAAGCGCTTGAAAAAGCCAGGGGGGAAAAGGTCGTTCGTAAAGAAATAGAAAATGGCATGAGCAGTACAGATGCGTTTAAAAAATATGGTATCCTCTAGAAAAATAAAATTTAATATAGATGAAATTAGGTTTGGGGCTTTATCGCCACATGCTCAACAGGCAACATTATGATTTCGCAAGGCAATGTGGTTGTACACATCTTGTTGTACACCTGGTAGATTATTTTAATAAGGGGAACCAGGAAAATAAAAATGATCAGCCTATTGGAGACAATACTGGTTGGGGATTTGCCGGAGATCCTGAAAAAATATGGACAGTGAGGGAATTGGTGCAATTGAAGAAGGAAATTAATGAAGCTGGTTTGGAACTGGAAGCCATCGAAAACTTTGATCCCGCGCACTGGCATGATATATTGCTGGATGGGCCCCAAAAAATGATACAAATCGAAAACCTGAAACAAATCATTCGCAATGTTGGCGAAGCAGGGATCCCGGTATTTGGATACAATTTCAGTCTTGCAGGGGTAAGCAGTCGTATTACGGGGGATTTTGCCCGTGGCGGCGCCCGTTCCGTTGGTATGGATGGTGTAGACCAGCGGCCTATCCCGAATGGTATGGTTTGGAACATGGTGTATGACAAAAATGCGCCGGCAGGGTTTATTCCGGAAATTACCCACGAACAATTGTGGGAAAGGCTTGCCTGGTTTTTAAATGAGTTAATTCCCGTAGCAGAACAAGCCGGTGTTAAACTCGCAGCACATCCTGATGATCCACCGATGCCGTTCGTCAGAAAAACGCCCCGGTTGGTTTATCAACCTCAGTTGTATCAGAAATTACTGGATATTAAACCCAGCAGAAGCAATACGCTGGAGTTCTGTCTTGGCTCCATAGCTGAAATGACTGAAGGAGATGTTTATCAGGCTACTGAGCAATACGCATCCAATGTTGCTTATGTGCATTTCAGAAATGTGAAAGGTAAGGTCCCGCATTATAAAGAGGTGTTTGTTGATGAAGGGGACATTGATTTGATACGGATTTTGAAGATATTTAAAGAGAAGAAATTTGATGGCGTATTTATCCCCGACCACACTCCTCAAATGAGTTGTGATGCACCCTGGTATGCTGGTATGGCTTATACGCTGGGCTATATGAAGGCTGCTTTGAACCTGATTTAGCAAAAAGGGATGAGAGATTAACGTGTCGGATTAAGTCTTGACCCGGCCTATGTCAGGAGCATAACTCCCATTCTTCCTAATGAGGGAAAAAACTTCCCTGGATCAAAAAAGCATAGGTAATTATCAAATTAGCGGCAATACATCCAGGTGCTGATTTGTAATTTCAGCAATTGATCACAATTGTTGAAAACATGAAACCTGGTAATATACATAGTTTTAGATACAGCTTAGCTATTTTGGGAGTTGTATTAATGGAACTTCTTGTAACTGGCAATTTTCTAATGGCACAGCAGCTGCCAACCTATGGTACTGGTCAGTGGGATGAAAAGGAACTAGGTGGCCACCGGGCAGTAATAGCCGTCACGAAAACTGCCAGTGCAGTGAAAGTCCATGTACCGTGGAGAAGAAGGGATAACCCTAAAGGGAAAAAGTTTATTATAGTAGATGCATTTACCGGGAAACCAGTGAAAAATGTTTATGCCCTTACTGTAAATGCATCTTACGCCGATATTATTTTTGAGCCGGAAACAGGTCCCGGAGAGTATTACCTGTATTACATGCCTTACAAATTGACCGGGAGCTGGTATTTTCCCACCACAGTATATTTGAAGGAAAGCAATTCTTATAGTACCGCATGGCAGCAGGCGTTAAATATAAAAGATCTTCCAGTTGCAGAGGTGCAGCGTTTTGAGGCAATTAATTCATTTAACAGCTTCTACCCGATGGAGATTGTGGCCACTCAACAGGAAGTTAATGATCTGCTGGAAAAGAACAGGGAGAAAGACTTTCTATTGTTTCCTGAAGATAGAAAATTTCCAGTGAGAATGGACTCGGCTATCTGCCTGCGTTGGGTGGAGAGAGGAGAAGGGGGCACGTTTTCCGGCCTGGCATCGCGTAATGAATTTTATGTTTACCAGATTGGCGTATTCGCAGCTTTTCATGAACTTAAAAAACTACACCTTCGATTTTCAGATTTGGAAAACACAAAAGGAGGAAAGATCTCTTCCGGGGCTATGAGGTGTTTTAACATGGAAGGGAAAGATTGGCTGGGTAAGTCATTTAAAAAGATAGTTTCGGTACAAAAGGGAGAGATACAGTCGTTGTGGATAGGGGTGGATATTCCCCGGGATCAGCAACCGGGGGTGTATCAAGGATGGGTGAAGGTATCCGCAGACGGTGTTAAAGAACGAAGCATCCCTGTAGCGTTAACTATAAAGGATGCTCTCCTTGAAGACAGAGGTTATAGCGAACCACCTACACTCGCGCGGCTGAATTGGCTGGATTCGGATATCGGCCTGGATGATAGTGTATATAGACCATATACGCCCGTGGTATTAAAGCAGAAGACAATCAATATACTTGGAAGGACGCTGCGGTTTGACAGGTATGGTTTTCCCGACAAGATCACCAGCAGTTTTACAGGATCTAATCATGATGTTAATGGTCAGCCAAGGGATATTCTCAATGGGCCTGTAAAAATGGTGGTTGTACGAAATGGAAAAGAACTTGAATGGAAAGGACAGGCGCCTTCTGTTCGTCAGCAATCAGCAGGTGCGGTGAGCTGGGAGACACAGTTAGCAGCAGAGGGTGTTGCGTTGAAGGTTTCAGCAAAGATGGAATGCGATGGATATGTCAACTACCAACTAACAATAAAGGCGCTGGAAGACTGTACAGTAGATAATATGGAGCTGAGAATTCCTTATGCACGGGAAGCTGCTGCTTATATGATGGGGCTCGGTTGCAAAGGAGGAGTGCGGCCGGAGCATTGGGACTGGAAATGGGATAAAAAGAACGCCAACAATATGCTGTGGATGGGGGATGTCAATGCGGGACTACAGTGTAAACTAAAAAATGAGACACCCGACTGGGCTTTATATAATTTTGATAAAACAGGACCCTATAAAGACTGGAGTAACGACGGAAAGGGAGGATGCCATATGTTTGAAGAAGCCGGCAAAGTTATGCTAACTGCTTTCACAGGACAACAACGGCTTCGTGCCGGACAAACCATTCATCTCAATTTTGGGTTACTGATCACCCCTGTAAAACCACTCAGTAACGACCATTGGAGTGAACGGTACTTTCAGGCAGATCCCCCGATGGCAAACTGGAGGCAGAAAGCCTTAGAAAAAGGCGCTACTGTCATGAATATTCACCAGGGCAATATTCTAAATCCCTATATCAATTATCCATTCCTGGCTACCGACACTTTAACGAAATATGTAACTGCCAACAGGAATATCGGGATTAGAACCAAATTGTATTATACTGTTAGGGAGTTAACTAATTATACCCCGGAGATATGGGCATTGCGTAGCCTGGGTGATGAAATATTCTCACCAGGTAAAGGGTCACAGCTGGCAGATCAGTTTGCAGATGATGGTATCGGGGGGAATTTATTTTCGACAGGAGGGCCTTGGCTGGTTGAGCATCTGGTGAAAAATTATGACGCGGCCTGGCATACTCCGCTGGAAAATTCTGCATATGATATGTCAATCAGGACCCAAGGCCTCAGCCGTTGGCACAACTATTACCTGGAAGGGCTGAATTGGTTGGTAAAGAATACCGGCATAAGGGGTATTTACCTTGATGGAGTAGGATATGATCGGGATATTATGAAAAGGGTCAGGAAAGTAATGGACAGGGCAGCCGATAGCTGTTTGATTGATTTTCATTCCGGCAATAATTTTCACCCGAGTTATGGGTTGAACAGCCCGGCTAACCAATACATGGAACTATTCCCCTGTCTCAATAGTTTATGGCTGGGGGAAGGTTATGATTATAATGAAAAACCTGATTATTGGCTGGTAGAAATATCAGGTATTCCTTTTGGGTTGTATAGCGAGATGCTAAATGGCTGTGGTAATGCTTATCGCGGTATGTTATTCGGAATGACTTCGCGGCTGGGCTGGACAGGATGCGACCCCTCTGCTCTCTGGAAGTTGTGGGATAAGTTTGATATAAAGAACGCTGAGATGGTCGGTTTTTGGGACCCTTCCCTCCCTGTGAAATGTAGTGACAGTAACGTAAAGGTTACCGTTTACCGGAAGCCGAAAAAGCTATTGATTGTTTATGCCAGCTGGGCAGCAAACGATGTGCAGGTTGGGCTGGACGTTGACTGGAAATCGTTGGGATGGGATCCCAGGCAGGTGAACATTTCCGTTCCTGACGTAAATGATTTGCAGAAGAGCCAGGTAACGGGTAGTCTGACTGATATTAAAGTTGAAAAAGGGAAAGGTGGATTTATAATTATAGAAGAAAAATAAGGTTAATAAAATATTTTTTCCCGGAATGCTTGAAACGACTTGTAAGCAGCTGCTTACAAGTCGTTATCTCAAATCAACATGATCCACATAGGAGTAAAATTCTTCTGTTTCCCCGATAAAAATTTTAAGAATTACCCCCTTCCTGTCAATGACAATTTTTGTAGGAGCAGCGTATACGTTAAAGGTTTTTACCCAATCTGTTGGCTGGTCTTTGTTTATAATTTGAGGCCATTGTATCCCTTTTTCATCTACCACTTTTTGTACACTATTTTTATTGTCGTTATAAGCTAGCCCTATGAAAGCAATGGAGCTTTTATATTTTTCAAAATAGCTTTTCATTTTATCGATCCCTCTCATACAGGGGCCGCACCAGGTTCCCCAAAAGTCAATGACTGTGTATTTTTTCCCCGTTGCCGGCAATTCCACTACCGAACCAGCTAATGACGTTGCTGTAATGACAGGTGCAGGTGATCCAATGACAACATTTTTTGCATTTTCCAATATGCCGGGAATATCTTTCAGGTATAAGGTGTGCTGCAGGGGCGGAGGAAAGGCATTGTATAAAATACGTGCTTTGTCAGCGTTCGCCTTGGGGTTGAAATAGGTATTGAAAACATATGCTCCTACTATATTATCCGAATTTCGTCTGATGAAATTTTCGACTACCCGGTCTTCCTCCGCATTAATAAATTCAACCAATTTATTGCAAATGCCGCGTCCTTCGCTTGTTAACTGTTTTGAATAAGAAGTGTCAATGACCTTTCTTGCAATGCTGACGAGTGGGTTGAACCGACTCCTGAAATCGTCATAGATGTTATTGAATGTTGGGTCAGACAATTGAATCTCGCTATTTCCAAGGTTTGCCAGTTCCGTTTGCAGGCTACCGGAGCCCGGTCCGGCAAAGAATCTGCGGAAATTGATTGGCTCGTTGCTTTTCATATCAAATACGGCTATCGCCAGCAACTCTGGGTGATCCATTTCCCTCGAGAAACGGAACTCACCGGTTGGGCTGATCAATGTATCAATCCTGCGCTCCGATCCGAATAAGATTTTCAGCGTATCGGGACTGTTTATTTTACCCGAAAAATTAAGATGTTGCGCCGTTCCATTGAAGGAATTTGACAGGCAATAGCAAGCCATTATGAAAAATACCTTTTTCATGGTGGGAAATTTATTTTATGTAAATAATTTACTGTGGAATGTGAGGCCTGCCTTTGAAAGACATAATAATATAAGAGGCTACGCCGATAGCAAATGCTTGTAATAGTACAGCCGGTATCATATCGCCCGGAGAGGAGAACAGCCCCAGGGCAATAAGGACAAAGCAGATAACAATGGCAACGATGTAAAACCAGGAAGACATCTTATGTAAAAAGGAATAGGATGTATCCGCATCCGATTGTTCCTTAATAAATTTCATGCATTTGGCTTCAAAATAATTGTCATTCATCTCAATTCTTGAAGACGAGATCAGCTGCAATATTTCATTATCTTTTGGATCCAATTTAAATACCTTTTTTAGCTTGAAGTGCTTTTACTAACTGCGTTATCTCTTTTCTGGCTCTGTGTATAGTAACTTTGGTTTTAGAAATCCCCCAGTTTGTCAATTGGGCTATCTCTTTGATGGAGTATTCATCCAGGTAAAACAGCCTTAATGCCAGGCTTTTATCGCTATCTAATTTGTCCAAAGCATACCGGATCAGTTGAGCATCGTCATTGATTTCCGGTGGCCCGCTTGTCCAGGCAAGATCTTCATGGATGTGCCCCGATAAAATAATATTGGTATCTATCTGTTTTCTTTTCTTGTTCGCTTCATTGATTACAATCTTAATCAACCAGGTTTTAAAGCTGGATTTATTCTTAAATGATTTCAGGTACCTGAAGGCATTCAAAAATGCATCCTGGACTGCCTCTTCTGCAAGTCGCCTGTCAACCAGGATCGTACATGCGTAGGTAAACAATACATCTTTATACTTCGCAATAAAGAACCTGAAAGATTCCGAATCTCCGTCACAGACTTTTCTAACATATTCGCAGTCAATAGCATCATCGTTCACATCAGGATTTTTTATGCTTATTTGAAATTATCAATACCGTTCCGCTGCAGAGAAGAAGGATAGCGATGGGCATGGCTCCTGTATTGATGATCCCTGGCGCCAGGAGTCCCAATATTGATATAATGAGTAAGCCAAACCCCAGCCCAATTGCTATTGCGGCTAACTTATTCCAAAAAAGCGGAATGTCGTCTTGTTTGTTTGTATCAGGGTTGATCCCTTTCTCAATCAACCGGAGTCGCTCCAGGTGTTTCGCTTTATGAGAAAAATACCAGGCAAGAAAGATAAATATCCCTAGACTTACTAAAAGTATGGTTATAGTAACTGACATTGTTTGTTTTATATAGTATTAGATACGCAAAAAAAGCGGGAGGTTACATTTTTAACAAAAAAACACCCCAATATCTTGGTTCTTGATAAAAATCGGCAGGTAGCGCTATGAGCTTAGTGAAAACGGGATGCCAGATAGAAAGCACCGGTGTGCGGGAAAAGTGCGCTCCAACGTACAAAGCCTTCCGATGAGCGTCGGAAGGCTTTTCTATTACACGGTAAAATCAACTGGCAAATATGGCCGCCATCTTTTCTATACTCTGCTCCAAACCAATCTGTGCAAAGTTGCTGATGCTGCCAAACTCCGCATATTCCGTAACAGTCATTTCTGTTTTACTATCTGCCACTGCTCTGAAAGTCACCACGGTTTTAATGTCCGCCGGAAAGTCAGGCGGCATGCCAACTTTCACAGGATCTATTTTGTTGCCCTCACTATCGGATAAGCACTGAATAAACTCAATTATTTCCAGTGGAATAATTTTTGTGTACTCCCAAACAGAGTAATGTTCCTGTCCACCCATCTCTTTCGGGGCCAGCATACTTACAATGGATTTTCCTCCTTCCCGAAAATCGAGCCTGGCAACGGGTGATGTAAAGTGTTTAGGTCCCCACCAACGCTTAACAAGCTCCGGTTCTGTCCATACTTTCCAAACCATTTCTACCGGCGCATTAAATGTTCTGGTAACTTCTACTTGTTTCGCCATGATTGTTTTAATGAAGGATTAAGAATTAGTGGCTATTTTTAAATACTCAGGCATTCACCAGCGCCTCAATATCAAATTTTTGCATCTGCATGAAAGCCTTTGCCACACGCGGCGCTTTTTCAGGGTTTGACATTAACTCGTTTAACAGGGTGGGCACTACTTGCCAGGATAAGCCGAACTTGTCTTTACACCATCCGCAGCGGCCTTCTGCGCCTCCGTCGGCAATAAGTTTGTACCAGTAATGATCAATTTCTTCCTGGTCTTTACAGGGGATAACGAAAGAAACGGCTTCATTAAATTGAAATTGATTGCCTCCGTTCAGCCCCATAAAAAACTGCCCGTTGAGTTCAAAATTCACTACCATTCCCGAATCGTTAATGATTCTTGAGTCAGGAAAAATAGTGCAATAAAATTCTGCTGCGGCCCTGGCTTGCCCATCAAACCAGAGACAGGGATACATTTGCTTTTTCATTGAATTGATTTTTTACGTTAATAATGAACTACTTTTTCCGCTTTGTTTTTTTCTTTTGCATTTCGTCCAGTAAATCCTCAATGGCATCCAATCTGCCTTCCCACATTTTTCGATATGGTTCCAGCCAGTCTCCAACTTCTTTTAATTTTTTTAAGTTGAGATGATAGTAAATTTCCCTGCCGGCTTGCGTTTGGCTCAACAACTCGCATTCAGTTAAAATTTGAATATGTTTTGAAATGGTTTGCCTGGTGGAGTCAAAGTTTTCGGCGATCTCACCTGGCGTCATTGACTGAAGCGCTACCAGCCCCACAATGATCCTGCGGGTAGGGTCTGCCAAAGCCTGGAATACGTCTCTGCGAATATTCATTTTATGCAGCTATTTGACTGCGAATATAAGTGCAGTTATTTGACTGCGCAAATTTTTTTTAGTTTTGAAGAAAACGGTTGCTTTCATGGCCACCCGCATCCCGAACCTTGTGATCCCGTATCCAGATAAAATCACATTAACCTATTGTTATCAATCTTATCCAGATAAAAACCTACTTTAGAAATTACTAATTTCATCCTATGCACCTGAATACCCTATTGGAAAACCTGGCAAGTAAAGCAACTGGTATCTTATACTACAGTGAATCGGAATATCCGCTGGTGATCGAACAGTGGGGTCTGCTTCCTGCAGCAGCAGTAGGAGAGAAGATTGCCTCCCAACACCAGGTAGAACCCGGCATCGTAAAGTCCGTTAACCCGGCAGATTTCTTTAGCCAGGTAGAGAACGCACCCGATCCAAACGATGCACCCATTGTAGAAAACGCACAAAAATTTAAAGCGCTTCATCAATTTATCAACGAACATTTTACCGGCATCCAGGTAATCAGGGTGGAAAACGGCGCCAGCATTCCGGTGTATATCGTTTGCCATCAACCCGACGGAACCTGCATTGCACTGGTAACAACAGCGATAGAATCCTAAGCAAATCAGCACATTTCCGAAACCCGTAAAAAACATGAATTATGAAACGATTCATCAGGCACTCCATTGCCATTTGTTTGGTAGGCCTATTATTTTCTGCCTGTAAAAAGGAAGCCGACATCCAGCCACTCGAGATCAACAAACCACGTACCGCTACAACAGAATCCGTAGTCCTCCTCAATGAAAACTTCGAAACAGGCAGTAAAACAGCCTATGCCAGCGGTAGTGTATCACTGAGCAGCGGGTCCTGGACATTTGACGATGCATTAACCGGCAACCTCTCCGCTGACCTGAAAAATGGCTCCAAATCAGTTCGTATTAGGAACACCGGTAGTATCACTACCGATTTCAGCATGACCGATGCAACGGGAACCGTTACCGTCAACGTAAAGCACGGTACCTATGGTTCAGATGCGAACAGCAGCTGGCAACTCTGGACATCGGCCGACAACGGGCAAACATGGGCGCAACAAGGCAACACTATGACCACTTCCGGAAGTCTGCAAACCGCTACGTTCAGCTTCCCCGCAACCAGCAGCCTGCGAATCTCCATCCGCAAAACCTCCGGCGGTTCCAGCAGGATCAACATCGATGATGTGTCTGTTACAGCCGGCAGCGGTACTGGTGGCGGCGATGGCGGTGGCACCGGTGCCGACGACAGCAACCTGCTCCTCGGCAACCCCAGCAATGCATTGGCAGATGTATCTTCCGGGAATAATTACCTGATGTCAAAAACTTATTATGCATTATCGTATAGCCGCAGCCGTGGTACCCCGAATTGGGTGAGTTGGCACATACAGTCGTCAGACCTCGGTACTATATCCAGGAGCAACGACTTCCGGGCCGATACTGACCTGCCCTCCGGCTGGTACCAGGTGCAGAATAGCAGCTATAGCGGCTCCGGATTTGATCGCGGCCATAATTGCCCGTCAGGCGACAGAACAGCCACCACCGCCGCCAATTCCGCTACCTTTCTCATGACTAACATGATTCCCCAGGCGCCAAACAATAACCAGAAAACCTGGGCTAACCTGGAAAATTATACCCGCGACCTCGTGAAAGCCGGCAACGAAGTATATGTTATCTGCGGCGCTTACGGTCAGGGTGGTACCGGTTCGCTGGGTGGCGTTACCAGTACCATTGACAACGGGCATGTAACCGTTCCTGCCAACATCTGGAAAGTAGTAGTGGTAATCCCCAATGGCAACGGCGATCTGGACAGGATCAGTGGCAGCACCCGGGTGATTGCGATAAATACCCCAAACAACAACAACATCGATACCGACTGGACCCAGTATAAAACAACCGTTCGGGAAATCGAAGGAGCAACCGGCTATAATTTACTGTCGACGCTGCGACCCTCATTACAGGATAGCCTGGAGACCAGGATAGATCCCTGACAACAACATACTAAACCTCAATAAGCTGAAATGCCCTCTAAAAGTGTTTAACTTTTAGAGGGCATTTTTACGACCCCATATTAACCACCATGTCGTAAACTGTTTGTTATTTGTCGCATTAACTCCCCACTTTCTCAAATCAACTATCGGAATTTTGCAGAAAAAAAACATGTTCCGCAAATCATTTAAAGTAGTTGCAATCACCCTGCTTCACTCGAATTATTGAAACAATATTTTGCCACCTTTTAAGCATTCAACTATGAATTATCGTTTAAGCATCGGGGTTATTTGTTTGTTATCAGTTGTCTTTTCAATTGCCTGTCTGGCTGCTGGCGCGGTGGCGGTCGACTATAACTTCGACGCGTTTTCAAATCCACAACTGGCACTCCGGTATGCTGCAAAATACAATACCGCCTACTGGTTCAATATACTGGACATGTTCGGGTATTATCTTCTGCTGATACCACTTATAATATATCATCATCAGCAATATAAGTTTCGTTCGCCCTGGACAACTCTTTTCACATTCAGCGGTCTGTGTTATGCACTGATTGGCGCCATGGGAGCGGTAACGCTTGCCATATCATGGCAGTTTCTAATGCAACAGCATACCATCGCAAACGGATACCTGAAAGAAATAATTGAAGTCGCTTTTTTAAATATAACATTGATTATTACCAAAGGCTATTGGAATATACTGGAGGCAATTTTTGCCGCCGTATGGTTTGCCGGCATTGGCCGGCTTTTATACAATGAAAATAAACTTATCGGTATAGTAGGCTTCATCACAGGTATAGCGACGCTACTGGATGCTGCCGGGAACATTTTTGAGTTAAAAATATTAGCTGAAACAGGCTTAAATGTATACCTGGTTTCTTCAATCATATTTGTACTGATGACGGGCGTAAGACTGATCAAAACCTCCGGACAGTCACATGTAGGGACAATGGTCACGAAGGAATAGTAAATTTTGGCGATGTCGTCTTGCACCATCTTTTTGTCGTGTTTCACCCCCTTCTTTGTCACCATCCTGATCTTATTTTGCCATTCAATGGAAAGACTGAAGACAGACAATAAAATGATTGAATATTTTTTCACTAAAACTATAACAATTTACTATGCGCAAACTTAAACTTCAGATGCAGCTATCACTCGATGGATATGCTGCCGGCCCTAATGGAGAGCTTGACTGGATGACATGGAATTTTGACGATCAACTAAAAACTCATTTAAATGAGCTAACCGATCCGGTCGATACTATCTTGCTCGGGCGAAAATTGGCGGAAGGTTTTATTCCAACCTGGGAAGCCAGGAAAGCGGAACCGGGAGGAGAGGACCGCGCATTTGTTGACAAAATGAATGACACTCACAAGATTGTCTTCTCCCAAACATTAAAAAATGCCGATTGGAAAAATACAGTAGTCACCAATGGCAACCTGGCGGATGAAATTAATCTTCTAAAGAAAAGTAAGGGAGGTGATCTCATTATGTACGGCGGAAACAATTTTGCATCCAACGTAATTAATGAAAATCTCATTGATGAATATAACCTATACATTCACCCTGTAGCCATTGGGAATGGGTTAGCTCCTTTTTCAGGCAGGAAGAATTTAGAACTCGTGCAGTCAAAAGTATTCCCATGTGGCATTGTATGGGTGCAGTATAAATCAAAATCATAGCATTTTTAATTAGAAATTTTTACGAATGAAAAACGCACTCATATCAGCAGCTTTAGTTATCAGCAGTTTTATTTCACTAAAATCAACGGCACAGGAAAGCCCATCGCTAAAACCGGATACAGCGGGCTATGCACCGGTAAACGGTTTGAAGCTGTATTACGAAATTTATGGCGAAGGTAAACCCCTGGTGTTAATTCATGGAGCATATCAAACGATTCAGTTATGCTGGGGCGGAATGATAAGCGAACTGAAGAAAACCCGGAAAGTGATAGCACTGGAATTACCCGGGCATGGCCATACAGTGGATATTGACCGTCCATTTTCTTATACAGCATTTTCAGACGATGTAGCCGCTTTGTTAAAATACATCGGCGTTAATAAAGCCGATGTCATGGGGTTTAGCATAGGAGGAACTACAGCCATGCAGCTGGCAGTCCGGCATCCGGAAGCGGTGGATCGGTTAATAGTGCTCTCTGCACCATACCAATACACCGGCTGGCTGCCTGTTATGAGAAACATGTTGCAATCGCTGCCTCCGGGCTTTCTGGATCAAACACCCTATAAAGCAGCTCACGCGGGTATTTATAAAGATAGCACCGCCTTCCACCAGTTCACCGCTAAGTTTATCAGGTTTGATACGGAAGATTTTGACCTGGGCGATGCTAACATAAAGAATATAAAGGCCCCCGTTTTGTTTATTATGGGAGATAATGACGGTGTGGACATCACACACAAAGCAAAGATGTATCAGCTATGCGGCGGGAACGTTTTTAGTGATATGGCAGGACATCCAAAATCACAATTGGCGGTGTTGCCCAATACCGGTCACGTAGATGTGATTATGCAAGCCGATAAAGTGCTTGAACTGGCAGGGCAGTTTTTGAAATAGTCATTACGCGCTCAGTAGCAAGATAACCAGTCAATAAGATATCCGTAACTCCGGTAGCCGGAAGTATTCGGTGAAAACGAAAAGGGTTACGTTTTGTCCCGGTAATCCAGCGGAGTGTTCCCACTCCACTGCTTGAATGCTTTACGAAAGGTGCCGGGCTCCGTATAACCAAGCTTGTAGGCAATTTCAGCAACACTCAGCTCATTATGTTTTAGCAGTACGGAAGCCAGCTCAAATTTTATGGCATCGCTTAACTCCCGATAGGTAGTATTTTCTTCCTGTAATTTACGCTGTAAGGTGCGCGGAGTCATATTTAAAGCCAGGGCAATAGTTTCCAGCTGCGGGAAATCATAGTGATAGTTACCAAGAATTGCCTCCTTCACCTTTGCTGTAAATCGTACACCTTCATTGGCGGTTCTTAATCTCTCATGCAGCAAATTTTCAATAACCTCGTTTAGCTGGGGATTATAGCCGAGAACGGGCACTTCCAGGTCTGATTTCTTAAAAACAATACAATTACAATTTTTATTGAACAGTGGCGTACGTCTGAAAATCCTTTCATGCTCAGAGGTATCATTAACTTTTGAAAACCGGTATAGTACCCGGATAGGATATACTATTTGCCCGGAAAGAACCCTGATGAAATTTAAAATAGCAGCAAAGGGTATATCTACGCCGTGGCGGGCACTTTCAGGTGCAATATCGATCCAAAGCTGTATAGGCTCAAAATAGAGCAGTACTTCATCGTCCTTTTCTTCGTAAATGAAATCATAAAGTGCTGTAAACGTCCTGGTGAAATAAACAGTTTTTTTAAAAGCGGTGAGCACATCGCTGCTGCTTTGCTGCAAATGCCCGGCCTGACCAATAATAGGAGGGGCGGCTTTCTCACCTAAATGTAAACCGATATTAGCATCGCCGGAGATTTGCAACAGTGCCTCCATAACGGCAATATTGCATTCCAGCGATACCTTCATTTCTATGTTGTTTAAATCGTTCGGATGGATATTTGCCGCTTTGCAGATGGCGGCTACTTCCTGCTCATTTCTTGCTCCCAGCATTATCAAATTGCGCATCACGGGCATGGCTACCCAATACGGACTAATGGTGTTTGCTTTCATTTAGCTTATCATGAAATAGCAAGGTAATACATTTGTTAATACGTACCGTATGGAAATCTGGCGGTATGCTTTGGGTTGACCATTTTTGTAAAAAAAATGTGTACGGTAGTTATCATATTGGCCGGCAAAAAAGAGACTGCCACTAAAGAAGAAAAACCGCCACCACAGGTGATTCATAATAATACCTGCATTTCTGGCGACACTTGCCGCTGTCGCCCGAATTGCACGGGTAAACCGAGTCATGTAATACTCAAACAGGCTAAAAAAATAGCGATTTACTGCGTTGTGATTTTCTTTGCTTAATTTAAGATATAAAAACTGGCAAATGGACGAACGCAGCTCAGCAAATCTCTATTGCGTTTATAATATGCTCAACTTTATTGAGCATCACTACGACCAGTTTATCTCCGTGAAGCAGCTGGAAGAAGTATCTAATTACTCGTACCGGAATATTCAACGGATCTTTAAATATACATGCGGAGAAACCATTGGCGCCTACCAGAAAAGGTTAAGGGTAGAAAACGCCTATAAGCTGATGCTTTATACCAGGGAAAACATTACCGCTATAGCGCTGAAAGTGGGTTTTGCAAACCTGGCGTCATTCTCTAAAGCTTTCAGGCAGCGCTTCAATTGCTCACCCAAGGAGGCAAGAACCAATAAAACAGTTTTATTTAGTAAGGCAGATATTACGCCAATTGAGTCCGGCAGTGTGTTACAGCCGGAAATTATTTACCTTCCGCCTGTGAAGGTATATTATGAAACGGCGATGATACCCTATGAAAATGATGAGATTGAATTGTTGTGGAAGCGATTCATGCGGCATCAGTTTCCCGCTTCGGGAACCACTTTTTTTGGTGTTGTGGCAGATGATCCGCTGATAACGGAGACGCTGAACTGCAGGTACGATGCCTGTGCCTCGGAGCAGGCTATGCGCAAGGAATTACCATCGAAAATGATATTGGGCGGGCGGTATGCCCGGTTTCTTCATAACGGAACATATGATACCATAGAAAACACCTACAGGGATATTTACGCAGGCTGGATACTGGATACCAACCTGGAGTTTGATCATACCCCCGTTATTGAAAGTTATATAAAGCACGCTGATAATACAGACAGGGAAGAAGACCAGCTGACCAGCATCCTGTTGCCCCTTAAATAAGATTGTCAATTTCGGACAACATTGCTATAGCGCATCATCTTAGTTTTGCTGTATTATTAACACATAGCATACTTTTTAAATCATGCGCAAAATGGAAAATTTACTCCTGCTTTTACCTGCCCTGCTATCATCATGTTCAAAAGAGATATCCACGCCGGCTCCTGCCGATACGGCAATTGTGTACACTATGCCGGAAGAATCGGCTCCTCATGAAGGCACCTGGCTTCAATGGCCTCATGAGTACCAGTATGGCAGAACTTTCCGGAACCGTTTGGATGCCACCTGGATCGCCATGACCAGGGAACTGGTACAAGGGGAGAAGGTACATATTGTGGCCTACGATCAAACAGAGAAAGAACGGATCATCAATTTATTGCAACAGGAACAGGTGTCGTTAAAGAATGTAGATTTCCGTATATACCCAACAGACGATGTTTGGGCACGGGACAATGGGCCCATCTTTGTAAAAGACAAAAACGGACAGCTGTTTATCGAAGACTGGGGATTTAACGCCTGGGGCGGGAAAGCAGCCTATGGCAATTGCAATCTCATACCCTCAAAAATCGCGGCTGATCAGCATATACCAAAAATCGACCTTAATAAGGTGATGATAAATGAAGGCGGGAGTGTTGAAATTGACGGGAAAGGCGCGCTAATGGCCTGCAAAAGCGCTGTGCTCAATAAAAACCGCAACCCTGGTATGACCCAACAACAGGCAGAAGAAATATTTGCCCGGTACCTGGGGATTAAAAAGGTAATCTGGCTGGAAGGGCAGGCCGGACTGGAAATTACAGATATGCATATAGACGGGTTTGCAAGGTTTGCCAATGCTTCCACGATCATCACCATGAGCGATGAAGACCTGGACTACTGGCAGGTTCCACAGGACGATATCAGTAGGCTATACGCTGCCTCTAACAGCGAATCTGTTCCCTATAAATTTGTGAAAGTGCCGCTCACGCAAAATGAGGTGGTGACTACCTACGGAAAAAATCTTGGTAAAGCCTCCTATATCAATTACTATATCGCCAACAACAGCGTACTGGTACCTAAGTATAATGATCCCAACGACGAGGTGGCCATTAACATCATCCAGCAATTGTATCCCGGCAAAAAAGTGGTTGGCGTCGATTGCCGCAACCTGTTTGCCAATGGCGGTATGATCCATTGTGTAACACAGCAGCAGCCACGTTAATAGTATAAGCCGGAAACCTTGCAGGGTAAGCACTTGTAAGGTTTCTGGCTTTTTGGGCTGTCATCAATGAAAGCAGCAAAAAGCAAAAGGAGAAAGATTATTTTATTAAATAAAAAACGCTATATTTGGTATCTGTCGAGCAAGAAAAAACAACACGCGTAATTTTAAGGTGAACATGAAATAATAAGTATTAAACCTTTATACCAATTTCTATGAGCTTTTTTGAATAAACCTGTTTGATCTCCCAGAGCTATTACTGTAGATGAATGCCTTTACCCATCAAGGTGTCATAGCAATACATATATCTTTCCTGAAAACAAAACCAAAATCAATGAACCCGAAAATCCAAAATTTATCGTTGTATTTAATGCGAAGGACTCTCCGTGCGTTGAGGATCTGATACTGTTACACATATCGTTTTCATTGCTTATTGTTTCCGACGGCCATCGCCTTGCGGAACGATAATGTCGTGCCCTGAAACGACGAACCACGTGTAATTTATTTCCTGAAAAAAGTAATCCTATTATGAAAAGAAAGCTACTCCTGCTTTTAGGGTGTTGCGTGTTGTCGCTATTCGTGCAGGCGCAACAACCGGGTCCCGGGGAAAGGGACTACCGTATCCTGCATGTCAACAAAAAATTTACTCCCGGAAAGGGATTCCGGGTAGACAATAACACGATCCGCTCCAATAGTGCAAAGACCAAGGTGTTTTTTGTAAGAAATGACTATTTCCTGGTGCAGTTTGATCAACTGCCCACAGAAAATCAACGGGCTGCGTTGAAAGCCTTGGGCATTACCTTGCTCGACTATTTTCCCAACCTGGCCTATTACGCCCACTTCAAAAAAGAAGTGAGCGCCGATCAGCTGGCGGGGTTAGGAGTACGTACCATATTGCCGGTCGACGAAAGCCTGAAACTATCTCCAGGCCTGTTCGACGATAAAATTCCTGCGCATGCAAAGAAGGGAGATAACATAGAAGTGCAGGTAATCCTCTATGCAGGCGCCGATGCTGTTGCCGCTGAGAAAAACATTCTCCGGCAGGCTACTATCGTTGACCGCACTTCTCCTACACAATGGAAAATACTGGTGCCGCAGAATAAGTTAAGATCACTGGTCAATGTAAAAGAGATCAAATTTATTGAGCCGGTAAGCGATGCGCCCATGCCGGAAAAGGAGGTGGCCGAGCCAGGAAAGGAAGACATCTTCAGTAATGACTTTGGCCGCTCCAACTATGTCAACTCCGGTTTTGGCGGTGTGTTGTTTAATGGTGATGGCGTAAATGTAATGGTCCGGGAAAACGGTATGTATAAAGGCCCCGATCTGCAGGGACGTGTCATGGATGGTACCAATCAACCCGGCGATCCCTCCAGCCATCCATCTGGTGTGGCCAGCTACCTGGGGAGCGCAGGGAACATCAATCCACGCGACCGTTCCAATGCCTGGGGTGCTAATATACTGGCTGTTTCCGGTCAGAATACCTATACGCTGTATGATGACCCGGTAAAAAAAATCCGTGTTACCAATATGTCGTACGGCTGGTGGAATACCGATAACCATACCGTTACCGCCGGCTATAACAGCACTTCACAGGAACACGACAATTTTGAACGCACCCGCCCGGAGGCGATGCTGGTATATTCCTCCGGTAACGTTGGCGACTATACGACATTGGGTGGTAAATACAACGGAATGGCCGGATGGGGTAATTTGTCCGGCGAAGCCAAGAACGCAAAGAATATCCTGACAATCAGCGGTACCGATTATGAAGATAATTTTCTCGACTGGACCTGTAAAGGACCAGCCTACGATGGCCGTATAGTTCCGCAGCTGGCTATAGAAGGGCAGGGTGGTACTTCATTCGCCGCACCGAAAATATCCGGCATCTTTGCCATTCTTTCCCAGGCCTATAAAACAGAACTTCAGGTGCCCGTGCCTGCCGCATTGATTAAAGCAGTGATGATGAATACCGCCGATGACGTTTATAATCCCGGTATTGATTTTAAAAGCGGTTTTGGCCGCCCAAACGTACGCCGCGCTTACCTGGCTATCAAAAACAGGCGGTTCGCGGCCGACAGTCTTGCGCAGGGAGGGCATAAAAGCTTCCCGGTTGTAGTGCCCGCAGGTACTGCACAGCTGCGCGTAATGGTGTACTGGACCGACTATGAAGCCACCCCGGGTGCTGCACAGGCGCTGGTAAATGATCTTGATTTAACCGTAAACGATCCGTCCGGCGCTACCACATTGCCATGGGGACTGGATACTACCGCCAACGCAGCTAACCTCAATGCCTTGCCAACAAGGAAAATGGATCATATCAACAACGAAGAACAAGTAACCATCGATAATCCTGCTGCGGGTACCTACAATGTATTGGTAGATGGTTTTAACGTGCCACAAGGCCCACAGGAATTTTTTGTGGTATATGAGTTTGTAAAAGATGAAGTGCTGTTGAGCTACCCGCTGGGTGGCGAATCCATGGCGCCGGGGCAACAAGAGTATATTCGCTGGGACGCTTTTGGTACACCGGGAAACTTCGACCTGGAATATTCTGCCAATAACGGCGCCTCCTGGGATACCATCGCCACCAATATTGCTGCCGCCAAACGGCAGTTTAAATGGAATATCCCGAATCTCGCTACCAATATATTGATAAGAGTAAAACGCGGCGCACAAACCAGTGTTTCCGCAGCGGTGCATGTGATGCCCGTTCCAACAGGTTTTAAAACAGACTGGGTTTGTGATAATGCACTGCAGCTGTCGTGGAATAAAGTACCAACGCCGGGTGTGCATTATGAAATATTTAAGCTGGGGGAGAAGTATATGGATTCCATAGGCACTACCACAGACACGATCTTTAGCGTAAGCGCGCCCGATGCCTCAAAGGAAGAATGGTACGCTGTGCGTACTGTTGGTGTTAACGGTGAAGCAGGACTTCGCTGTAATGCCATTAAGAAAGATGTAGGCCTCTTTAAATGCAACAGCGTTATTACAGGTGTTGCTTTTAATGTCAGGAAAGACAGTGTACTGCTGACCGGCAGTGTGAATGCCTTAGGTAAAACGCTTACCAACGTTGCGTTTGAATATGGCCCCACCACCGCATACGGATCGGTATTCACCGTACCAGGTACATTTACCGGTACCAGCTTTACACCGCTGCAGCAACTGGTGCCTATCGGCATTCAATCCGGTGAAACCTGGCACTATCGCCTCAAAGGTAAACTGGATGGCATAGACGCATATGGTGATGATCACAGCTTCCAGCCGGCCCCAGGGAACTCCATGAAGTTTAACGGCGCAGAAACAATGACGCTGGGCCCCAACGATGCCGTAAACGGTAACAAAGCAAGAACCATCGAATGCTGGGTGAAAACCAACGTATATAACAGCGACGGTGGAGCAATTACGCTTGCCGGCGGTACGGGCACCACGCTGGGCGATTTTACCCTGGCCACCAATGGTGGCGATAACCTGTGGAAGTTATCATTATGGAATGTAACACGTACGTATACACTGCCAAATAACAAAGGTGAATGGCATCATATGGCGCTCACCTATAACCCGGCCAATACCACCGCAGAACTGTACTACGATGGTACGCTCTGGGACTCCTGGAGCACCGGTGGCGCGCTTACTACACTACCCGGCAACATACGCCTGGGTATTCGTGTAAACGGATCTTCGTTTTACTATAATGGTGAAATAGATGAAGTGCGTATATGGAATACCGTGCGTACCGCAGCACAGATCAGGGAAAACATGCACCACCCACTGAGAGGAAATGAAACAGGACTTGTTTATTATGTAAACTTCGACAATACCGAACCGGAAACCTATGAGGTGAAAGGCAAAACAGCGCTTTCACAAACCGGTTCGCTGCAGAAGGTAAAAGCAGGCTATCCGTTCGGAACAGGAGCCACCTATGTCAGCACAGAAGCTGCCGGTAACATCGTTTTCGGCAACGGAGCCGATGTAACAGCGTTCTATAGTGCACAGGATGGTAAGCCTGTATCATTTTCAAAGATCGATCTCACCTCCGCTGTTTTCAGCGGTTTCTCTCCATCGGCCTTCCGGGTGGGAAAAGAATTCTGGATAGGACACCGTTATGCTACTACAGCAGGTGCCGTGAACATGAACCTGGCGCTAAAAACCAGCGCAGGTATCAATGCGGGCGATGTGGCTAACCCCGGTAAAATACTGGTGTTTAGCAGGCTGCCTTATACCGATGGTAAATGGCAATACTCCGGAGCTGCCAGTGCAGCCGACAGTTTAGCCAATACCGTTACCATTAATAACCAGACCAGCTACCAGCAGTACCTGCTGATGAAGGATGATCAGCCGTTTATGTATGGTTCGGCAGATTCGCTCACGCTGGCAGATACAAGGATAGGCGTAGTTACCCGGTCGCAGCAGTTTACCCTGTCTGGAGCTAATCTGCCGTCAACTGTTAGCATCACGGCTCCTAAAGGTTTTGAAATATCCGTGAATGATACTACGTACGTTAATTCAACCGCTGTTCTTAATATCTCCACTACAGGAGGAACACTACAGCAGGCGAAAGTATTTGTTCGTTTTGCACCCGACAGCGCTGGCGTATATCAGGGGAACATCCGCATCAGTGCCGGCGCAACAGCACTGGACAGCATATCGCTGAAACAGGAAGCTGTTCCTGTGGAAGTTACCGCAGGAAAGGCGATGAACTTCGATGGTAACGGCGATTACCTGGAAGTCCAAAACCTGAACTGGCAGCCCACTGAATTTACCATTGAATGGTGGCTGAAACCAAGATCATTTAAAAACTATAACCAGAGCATAGGCAACGGATGGGGATCTTTCCTGGCCCATGCCGACAATACCGGTGGTTTGAATATAGGCGTTGCTAACAACACCAATTCAAGACTGCTCGTGCCGGCAGCATATACCGATCTGAACGCATGGCACCATTATGCCTATACGTTTAAAAACGGCGTCGCTAAAATTTATCGCGACGGAAAACTGATCGACAGCAAAACAGCCTCCAGTTATCCGCCCAACTGGACAACCTTCCGTATCGGGGCTAATTCTGCCGATGCTATTGACGGCGAAATGGACGAATTCAGGATGTGGACCGTCGAAAAAACACAACAACAAATCAGGGAAGGCATGCACCTTACCGCCGCAGGTACCGAGGCAGGACTAAAGCTTTGCTTACAATTCCAGGCATCGCAGAATGGCGTGGTAGACATCTCCAATAATGGTTATCCGGTACGGGTGGTAAACGCGGTGAGAACCACGTCGAATGCACCGGTTGCAAAAGGCGTAAGTGAAACCAAACAGATCCTGGCCCCGGGTGTAACCAGTTTCGGTCAAACGGGTATCAGCCTGGAGTGCTCAGCTACGGGTACTCTTCCTGATGGTGAAATAGTGGTAAGCAAACTGAACGCCGTTCCGGCAAATGATTTGCTGCCCACGGCGCAGGACAGTACTTACTGGGTGATCAACAATTACGGAAGTAACCCTGTGTTCACTGGTCTCACAAAACTCAGCATCAGCAGTAATGCCGGTGCCTCCGGTGCAGGTATGTACCGCTTATACCGCCGCGGATTCAATGCCTTCGGAAACAACTGGGCGCTTAATGGTAAAACGGTTGCCGCTACGGACAGCAATGTGGTATTCAGCTTTAACGCAATGGATTCTCTGACCAGCTTCGGGCAATTTGCATTTAACAAAACCACTGGTATTGAACAGGTGGATACCTTAGCCGGGCAAGCCTATAAATTTGACGGTAGCGATGCCGGCATTGTAGTAAATGGTTTGAACTGGAAACCAGTCGTGTTTACGATAGAGTGGTGGCTGAAAGCAATAACGCGCAGAACTGGAATCAACAGATAGGGAACGGATGGGGAAGTTTCCTGGCACATGCAAACGATGATAAGAGCATGAGTGTTGGCGTGGCGAATAATGCTGCTTCCCGCGTGGAAATACCAGGTGCTTTCAGTGATCTGAATACCTGGCACCACTATGCATTCAGTTTCGACAATGGCGTGGTAAATGTTTACAGGGACGGGCAACTCGTGGGCACTAAAACTGCTTCTGCCTTCCCGGCAACCTGGTCAGGATTTATTGTAAACAATACCGGGGGAGATGGCATCAACGGATCACTGGATGAATTCAGGATCTGGAGCACCGCCCGTACCCAATCGCAGATCCGCGAAAACATGTATCATACCATCGACGCTGGTACAGCAGGATTAAAAGTATACCTGCAGGGACAAGGACAACCTGGTGCGGCATTTTTCACCGAGGTATCAGGGAACGCCTATATTGTGGCCGCTGATAGCAGCGTGCAACGTGAAGCGTGTACGGCTCCGGTGGCACGTGGACTGAGCCAGTCGCTGACTATTGACAGTGCCGGACGTTACAATTTCAACCAGGTAGGACTCGCCCTGAAATACCAGCCCGGCGGCAACTATCCGAAAGGAGAAGCCGTGGTGAGCAGGCTGAATGCCAAACCTTATGCAGCTCCTGCGGGAGATGTTTATCGCGGGCAGTATTGGATCGTTAGAAACTATGGCGACAGTGCCGCAACTGCTGTCAGCAGCATCGCATTAACGAATGCGGTCGACAGTTTGCACAACCTGCAACTTAGCAGCAGGGCATTTAATGCATCAGGCAACTGGGGCGTAACGGCCAATGGCGCTACCACGGAAGGTAACGCTGATGTGGCTATGAGCACCACTGCTACTGATATCCGCAATAACCAGCTGGTATTTATGCAAACCGGCAATGCAGCACCTACCTTTACGGCACCTGCAAATATTACTGTTATCAGGAATGATACCTGTGGCTACAATGCAGCTACGGCCGTTACCGGTGTTCCATCGGCTGTGCAGGACGACACAGATTCCCTGCCGGTTATCAGTTACATAGACGATGTTGCTAACAGCTCCTGCGCCGCTAACCTGGTGATTACCCGCAACTGGGTAGCCAGGGACAACGCAGGCCGATTGACCCGTCATGCGCAAACGATCACCGTAAAAGATACCACCGCACCGCTGATCAGCTGTAAGACTGACGCCGTGCAGCAAGTCAACAGTGGCGGTTGTACCTATACGGCTACAGGAACTGAGCTGGATATCACGGCAACTGATCATTGCAGCGCTGTTAATCTCAGTTACACGCTCAGCGGTGCCACCACCGGGAATGGCGTAACCAGCCTTGCTGGTGTGGCATTCCATACCGGGGTTACCAATATCAGCTGGACGGCTGCCGATGCATGTGGCAACACCGCCAACTGCAACTACACGCTCACTGTGAACAATGCACAGTTGTCCGTAACCATTCCTGATGTGTATGCCGTAAATCCCGGGGGAGATGCCAATACCATCTACCTGGGTTATGGTCCTTCATCACTGAAGCTTACCGCGCAGGTAACCGGCGGGAAAGCGCCTTACACCTATAAATGGTCAACAGGTGGCACCGCCACCACCGCACAGGTAAGCCCGTCAACCGCAGGCGCTTATACTTATTCCGTAACCATTACAGATGCCAATGGCTGTACCGCCTTTGTTAGCAAACAAGTAACGGTAACGGATATACGTGGCGGCTACCAGAAGGTAATTATATGCCACAAAACCAGTACTGGAAGCTCATTTACACTGAATGTAAACAAATCGGAGGTACCGACGCATTTAGGGCATGGCGACAGGCTGGGCGCCTGTGTTGCCGGTAGTTCCAAATTGGCAGTTGAAAATACCTTCCAGGTAATGGTAAGCCCTAACCCAAGTACACAGCACTTTACATTGCAGTTACCAGCCTACGGGGAAGGTACGGCATCTGTAAAAGTGTACGACCTGAATGGCAGGCTAGTGGAAGAAGTGAGGGGAACAGGTAAAACAATCATCTTCGGAGAACGGTTAATACCCGGTACTTATATCGTAGAGGTAGTACAGGGAAAGAACAAGGAAACCATCAGGGTGATTAAAATGTAGGGAGGACGCCACAATTCATATGCCAGCCTGTTGGTGGCACAGGATTTGGTCCACCAAAAGAAAAAGGAGGGTATTATGAAAAAGTCCATTTTATTTTTCTATTGTAGCCTGACATTTGTGTTCCTTTTTTTTAGCTGTAACAGCGGATCTCCGGATAGTGAAAAGAGTGCAAAAAAAATAAATAATGCCAGGATCGATAGTATGAAGAAACAACCTGCCGACCCGGCCGTAGCGATACCTTCTAAGGGCGACGCTGCTTTCCTGGTAGAGGCAGCCGGCGGAGGATTGATGGAAGTAGCATTGGGGGAACTGGCGCAGGAGAACTCGCGTAACACCAACGTGAAGAACCTGGGAGGTTTGATGACGAATGACCATAAAGCAGCCAATGAAAAGATAAAACTGTTGGCACTGTCGAAAGATATAGCGCTTCCTGATTCAATATCTGCTCACCATAAAAAGGAAAAAGAGCAGTTGCAGAATAAAAAAGGAAGTGATTTCGATAACGCTTATATCAATTTGATGGTAGATGACCATGAGAAGGATATACGGGAATTTCAAAAAGCTGCGAAAAATGCGCTTGATAGTGATATTAAGGCTTTTGCAGCCGAGAGCCTGCCAATGCTCTATAAGCATCTTGATGTTGCCCGGAATCTGCAAAGGAAAATGGGCACAAAGGTAGTACCCATACCGGTAGGGTCTCCGCCTTATCAATAAGCGGTCTCATCGGTTAATTTAGTAGAAATAAGGCGACAGGTTGTGGAAATTAGATTTTTAGGTTGAGCTAAAACAGGCGTTTTAGCTCAACCTAATTTGTTTATTTTTCGTCTATTCTAAATGAAACTTTACAGATGACGCCGTAGGAAGTTATTTTACTATTGTTTACGTGTACCTTCATGTCTTTCACATACACAGAATCAATGTTGTGAATAGTTTTAGATACTTCTACAACAGCGTTGTTAACAGCGTCTTCAAATCCTTTTTCTGAAGAAGCGATCACCTCAATTACTTTTACGATAGCCATATTGGATAGTTTAGTGGTAAAATAATAGGAAGGTTGCCACAATTACTATACCTCTTATGTCAGATAGATGCCCTGGTTTTTTGATGTATCATGGCAAGAGTGACATTTTGCATGTTTTTAATTGAAAAGTATCAGTTTAACCTGGTACATCTTCCGTTAGCTTTGCGGCACAAAAAAATGTACACCGGCTGAAGCTAACTATGAAAAATATCACCTCCAATTCAACGTGGCATGTAAATGATGCGGCCTTCGACTGGCTATATCCGGAGCGGATACAACAATTATCGAAGCGACACTGGACACCGGTGGAAGTAGCAAAAAAATCGGCCGCATTCCTGGCTACAGGCACAGGCAGCAAGATCCTTGATATAGGAAGCGGCGTGGGAAAATTTTGTCTTATTGCCGGACACTACTTCCCGGACGCAGTATTTTACGGCGTGGAGCAGAGAAAGGAACTGTATCATTTTGCACAGGCGGCCAAAGAAGCAACCTCGCTGGTGAATGTTGATTTCATTAACGCCAATTTCACGCAACTGGATTTTAACGACTTTGACCACTTTTACTTTTATAACGCCTTTTTTGAAAACCTGGTTGATAGCGGGCAAATTGATCAGGAAATGGAATACACCGTAGGACTGTATAAGTACTATACGCGTTATATGCTCAAAGGTTTGGATAACAAACCCAGTGGTACCAGGTTGGTGACCTTTCATAGTCTGGAAGATGAAGTGCCGCCCAGTTATCAGCTGGTAGATGCTACCGTGGATTTTATGTTAAAGATGTGGATACGAAGATGACAGCTATCTACTTCCAGTTAGCTGTTTTTATAAGCTTGTTGATGTCTTTTATAATAATTCTTCTGCCTTTTGTCTCCAGTATACCATCTTCTTTAAACTCCGATAATATGCGTACTACATTTTCCCGGGCAGTACCAACGAGGTTGGATAAGTCTTCGCGACTGATATTTATTTCTATAGATGTTCCCTCTACATAGTTTACTTTGTATTTTTCCCGCAGCACAACCAGTTGTAGGGCCAGTCTTTCCCGGACCGTTTTCTGTGCAAGCATCGTTAAACTATTGGCCAGCACCGCAAATTCGTGACTTAGTGTTTTGAGTAGCCGGGTGTTAAGCAGCGGAGAATAGTCGAGTGCATGTAGAAAATCTTCCCTGGGAATAAAGGCAATGGTACTCTCTTCTATGGCGGCGGCAGAATCAGGGTAGCGGTCTTCCGATAAAATGGCATGATATCCGATCAGTTGCCCGGTATTGGCCAGGTACACGATTTGCTCCCTACCCTCCTGATCTACCTTATACTTTTTAACTTTCCCTTCGCTGATATAAAAAATGCCGGAGGGATAAGCCCCCTCTCTGAAAATGATCTCATCCTTTTTGTAGATCTGCTCGCTCTTATGGGCATTCAGTATTTCAACTACATCAGCAGGAAGATCAGCCAGAATCGATTCGCTGTTGAAGTCCCATTTATCTATCGGAAAAACACCCTTGATACTCATAATCCGTAAATTAACGCTTTAAAAATTGATAAACCTCACGGAAATAGATCATTTACTGAGCTCCCGGATAAAGGAGTAATGAAGAAGGAGCACAGATGTACTCCTTCTTTACTGTATAATGGTTGGTTCCTGATATTTGATATTCATTACTGCCTTTCAGATAATATTTTTTCACTTCTTAGTATTGCTTTTTGGAAAGTATCTACCACATTGGCTTTGCCGATAGCAAAAAGCAATCGTGTTTTTTTCAGCTCTGTATATACTTCTTCTGTTTGCACCTCCGATAAAATAAGCTTTATGCCGCGATGCCGCATGTCTTTATTGACATCTTTAAGTGCCTGGATGCCTGTGGCATCGATAATAGGCACCAACCTCATCCTGATGATTAAGACCTTAGGTGCGTTTTCGATAATTTTGCTGGCTTCTTTGAACTTGTAGGCGGCACCGAAGAACAATGGCCCTGTAATCTCGAACACTTCCACTCCGGCAGGTGGAACATAATTGGAGACAGTAAAAGAATCACTGTCCGTTTTGTTGCTGTTGACTTGCCCGGTAATGATGCTCACATTGCTGAATCTGGCCATGTTTCTCATAAATAGGAATGCTGATAATACCATCCCTATTTCTATCGCCACCGTTAGGTCAATCACCACGGTAAGCAGGAAAGTAACAATCAATATCACTGCGTCGCTTTTAGGGCCTTTCGTGATAGCAACAAAGTTTTGCCATTCACTCATATTGTAAGTAACAACTACAAGTATGCCAGCCAGCGTAGCCATAGGTATAAAGGCGGCCCATTTGCCGATAAATACCATGATCAGCAAGAGCGTTAACGCGTGAGTTATGCCGGCTACCGGGGTACGACCACCGTTACGGATGTTAGTGGCGGTTCTGGCAATGGCGCCGGTGGCAGGGATGCCGCCAAACAGCGACGACAGTATATTACCTGCACCCTGCGCCACCAGCTCAATATTACTTTTATGTGTACTGCCCATCATCCCATCCGCCACTACTGCGGATAGCAATGATTCAATGCCTCCCAGCAATGCGATAGTAAATGCGGGTTGTATTAATAACCTGATGGTGTCAAAATCCAGATGGGGTAAAGAAGGTGTAGGCAGGGATGATGGAATAGCTCCAAACCTGCTACCAATAGTGTCTACCGGCAAATGCAACAACCCTGTTGCCACCGTCGTTACAATAATGGCAACCAGTGACCCCGGGAGCCTGTGAGTAACCCTTGGCCACAGAAAAACAACCAGGGTGGTAAAAGTTGCAATGGCTAATGAGTAATAGTTGACAGTGGAAAGATATTGGCCATACACGACCCACTTTTTAAAAAAGTCTGCGGGCACCGATTCTATTTGTAAACCGAGAAAATGCTTTACCTGTGAGGAAAAAATAACCAGCGCAATACCACTGGTAAATCCTACTATTAGCGGATATGGGATAAATTTTATCACCGATCCAAGACGAGCACCCCCCATGATAATAAGGATAATCCCGGCCATAAAAGTGGCAATGACCAGGCCATTTACGCCGTGTTGCTGTACAATACCGTATACAATGACAATAAACGCACCTGTAGGACCACCTATCTGTACTTTGCTGCCACCAAATGCGGAAATAATGAAACCAGCTATAACGGCTGTATAGAGCCCTCTCTCCGGTGATACCCCGCTGGCAATGGCAAATGCAATGGCCAGCGGCAATGCAACAATACCCACGATTACGCCTGCCAGCAAATCCTTTAGAAACTGTGATCTGCTATATCCTTTTAACGTTTCGAGTAATTCAGGTCTGAACATTTTTCCTCACAATGTTTTCGTTTGTTTTGCTGTCGCTTCTTTATGTGCAGTATGACCAATACAAATAAGCGCAAAACGGTAAAAGCCCCACTCGTCGCTACTACAAGCAAGCGGAGATATGTTTTCAATTGCCAGCCGCAGTTTGTCAAGGTATCGCTGTATAATAAACCCGTTTTTCTTCTTTTCGGCCATATTCATAATGGATAACCTGATAACCTCTGCTACTTCCGTGTTACTTTTTGCTGTAGCGAGTTGTTGGGTAATTGTTTCGATGTATTCGTCTATTGTCATGTTCCCTCAGTTTATTGGTGCTGTTGTCAGGTAGGTCATCCGCGTGTTTTCTCCGCGGCAGCAACTTCGGATCGTATTAATTTCTGATAGCTTTCAAGTGAAAGTAATGGGGACTGATTGTAGAATTTTAGGGGAGCTACAAAAAATATCCAGCCGTTATCCTGTGGGCTCTCCAGTACCAGGTTCAGATTCCCGGATAATTTTTGATTTTGACCCAGGTATTTACAGCTGAGAGGAGCATGTATTGGAATAATTTGATCACTCGTATGAATCTCGGCAACAAGATCCCCCTGGTCGATAATACCCTTGGGATGATGATATTTGATATTGATTATATTTTTAATACCTTTTAACCTGTGCGCAGAAACACCTACAAACCCAACAGTACCGTTGAAATCAATCCACTCATGATTATTTGTGAAATTAATCCTCGGGCGAGAAATAGTTGATATTTTCATACGGCAAAGGTACCTTTGGTGACAGTTAATTGCACTGATACTTTGCAATTAAAAAGCTGCAAAAAATCACTTTTTTATCCAATAGGTTATTTTCTATGAGTTTAGCGGGTCTGTTTCCTATTGATAAATGGAATTTTAAGTCACAGTCCATTTTAAATAATCTTCCGGCAGAGGAATGCGAATATCTCTATGCTCATATGCAGGAACAACGCTACCGCAAAGGAGAAATTATTTTCAGGGAAGGAGGAGTTGCATCAGGTATTTTCTGTATCAAAAAAGGAAAAGTAAAGAAATACCAGGTAGACCATCAGGGAAATGAGCACATTATATACGTCGCCAACACTGGTGAATTGATTGGGTATCATGCTATATTAGCGGATGAGCGCTACCCGGATTCCGCCGCCACCCTGGAAGAATGCGTCATTGTATTTATTCCTAAGGAAGACTTTATCTTCACACTGAATAACTCCGATGTATTGCCGCGCAGACTCCTTAAAGCACTTAGTCACGAATTCACGGTACTAACAAATAGCATTTCTGTGTTTGCGCAGCGTTCTGTTAAAGAACGACTGGCAATTACCTTAATTGTTTTACGCGAACGGTTTAAAGGAGAAACGGCTCCGGGCCAGGAAATCATGATCAATGTATCCCGTAGCGACCTGGCCAAAATGGTTGGCACCGGCAATGAAAATATTGTACGTTTTTTAACCGAATTTAAGGCTGGGGGGATTTTAACGTCCCATCGCAGAATGATTTGTATAAAAGACATAAAGCAACTGGTGGAGATATCGGGTTGCGGTAGCTGATGGGAATTACCCGGCATATGCCTCGTCAATTATTCCCTCAAAAATACTTTCATTTTCCAGGGTTCCGAACGTTAAATTTCTCTTTGTCGAAAGCCGTGAATCGCAGAAGCACTGGGCAATAGCAGGCGGCGCTATCCGGATCAGTTCTATCGCCTGCATAGCGATGGACATTTTTTCAATGATCAGTCTTGCTTTGCTTTCATCCGGATGAGTCAACAATTGCTGCAGCTGCTGCAGTTGAAAATCCAGGCTGGTATCGAGCCCTTTGGCTTGTTCATAGTAATTCATTAACGCCGCTATGCTGCGGGGTTCTTTATGCATGGCACGTAATACATCCAACGCCTGGATATTGCCGGAGCCTTCCCAGATGGCGTTTACGGGCACATCCCGGTACAGGCGGGGCATGATAGACTCTTCTACGTACCCATTTCCGCCGATACACTCCAGTGCTTCGCCCAGCACCAGCACTGCCCGTTTGGTATTCCAGAATTTCCCTACAGCGGTGGCGATCCGGGTAAAGTGCATGGCTTCCTCTTCTACCAGTGCATCATCAAAACCTTTGGCTAAGCGCATGGCCAGGGTAGTGGCAGCCAGGGATTCCAGCGACAGATCGGCCAGCACATTTTTCATCAGGGGCTGATCGATCAGTTTTTTTCCAAAAGCAGCTCTATGCCGGCAGTGGTGGATAGCTTCCGCAACGGCACGCTGCATGGTAGCAGCCGAACCAACGGCGCAATCCAGCCGGGTATGACGTACCATTTCCATGATATTGGCAATTCCCCGTCCCGGTTCACCGATGATCTTTCCCCAGGCCCCGTGAAATTCCACTTCGCCGGAGGCGTTGGACTTATTACCCAGCTTATCTTTCAGCCGCTGAAAATAGAGTTTGTTTTTGGCTCCCTCAGGCGTAAACCGCGGCACCAGGAAGCAACTGAGTCCTTTGTCTGTTTGCGCCAACACCAGGAAGGCGTCGCTCATTGGTGCGCTGCAGAACCACTTTCGCCCGGTAATTTTATAAACGCCGCTTCCTAACGGCAACGCATATGTGATATTGGCGCGTACATCGCTACCGCCCTGGGGCTCTGTCATGGCCATGCCAAACGTAACGCCTTTTTTCAGGAAGTAAGGGATAAACCGCTCATCGTATTCGTTGGAAAGCACGCGTGGAAGCCATTCCCTGGCTATGTCGGGTTCTATTTTGAGCGAAGGAACTACCGCAAAGGTCATGGTCAATGGACAACTGCTGCCTTCATCTATCTGTTGTTTGAGATAAGATAAAGCACTATGCGCCAGGTAGGCCCCGCCTGCGCCGGAAGTCCAGGCAATGGAATGTACCCCATGCCGGATAGCTGCCTCCATCATCTGGTGATAAGCCGGATGATAAGTGACCAGGTCCAGCCGGTTTCCAAACTGATCGTGTGTTTTCAGTACCGGTATATTTTTATTGGCAAGATGACCGGCTTGCTGCATATCACGACCGCCCATGAGCGCCCCGAACCTGGTAGCTGCTTCATTTATACTACCACCGCCATAGGCCATAAGCGTCTTTTGAAGCAGGGGATTGGTAGTAAACGAATTGTAATTTTCCAGCAAGGGAACCTGGTTAACGGAAGTCTGAAAATCAAAATCGGGAGGAAGCATAATGAGCGATTTTTGATTTACCTAATTTAAGCTATTTTGGCGGCCCCGAACTTTACTTTGTGCTTATTTGTTGAAAGAGATAGACATGCCCATACTTTCATCTTTCAATATTATAAAATGCAGCAAAAAATAATTTCTTCTGCCTGGCCGGTGTTGTCATTCAATGATTGGAAAGATACGCTGGCAACTGTGCATTTGTGGACGCAGATCGTGGGAAAAATCCGCCTGCGGAAAATGCCCTGGCTTAATCACTCCTGGCATGTTACGCTGTATGTAACCCCCGACGGGCTCACCACCGGTAGTATGCCTTATCAGCATGGTATTTTCCAGATCGAATTTGATTTTATGCATCACCAGCTGATCATCAATACCAGCAATGGGCAGCAGGAAACGGTATCGCTGCGGCCTCGCTCCGTGGCCGACTTCTACCGGGAACTGTTTGCCCAACTGGCCATCATGGAAGTGGATGTTAGCATCTATACCACGCCCAGCGAAATAGCAGACGCCATTCCTTTTGATAAAGACGAAACGCACCAGTCGTATGATGCCCTGCAAATGGAAGCATTCTGGCAGGCCATGATAAAAGTCCACCTGGTATTTACCCGCTTCAGAACCCGTTTCACCGGCAAATGCAGCCCGGTACACTTTTTCTGGGGCGCCTTCGATTTGGCTGTCACCCGCTTTTCCGGCCATAACGCACCCGATCATCCCGGCGAAGCACCCAACATGCCCGCGGCGGTTATGAAGGAGGCGTACTCCAAAGAAGTGAGCTCCTGCGGATTCTGGCCGGGAAGCGAGCAGTATCCCCATGCCTGCTTTTATGCCTATTGCTATCCCACACCAGCCGATTTTGCCACACAGCCGGTACAACCTTCCGCGGCTTTCTACAGCCAGGAAATGGGGGAGTTCCTGCTAAATTATGAGGATGTACAGCAGGCCGCCCAACCGGAAGAGGCGCTCATGGATTTTCTGCAAACCACTTATGAGGCAGCAGCGAATACTGGTCACTGGGACCGGAAAGCCCTCGAATGCGATCTGTCACATTTTGAAAGTACATATGGGTGTTATAAGGATAGTGGAGATTTTTTATATCTTTAGGTCAGTAAAGAAGTGTATCTCATGCGCAAGCGAATCCCCGTTACCTACAACTTTGTAATTTTTTTGCATGCTTATTTGCACCAGGCGGAACTATCCGTACACAGAAGCGCTCAAATGCCGCGTCAGGCAACAAAAGACTTTTATAATAATGGAGTAGCTCCGGAAAGAGTTATTCATTATTTAAATGGATTAAGTAAATCTGCTGTACGGGTTACTACTGCCGCTGCTGTGCCAAGGCCATTCACGCTAAGGAAAAAGCTGGCATGCCGGTTTATTTATGCCCCTGTTTCCAGGGCATACCTGTTACAGGAAGAAGTGCTATATGCTATAGAGCTGCTTAAAGAGTTATCAGTATTTCTCGCTGCAGATAAAGTAATACCTATGGCAACCCGTGATCTGTATCTGAAGCTGGCACACTTTAACCATGGGCATATTGGGTGGAGACTACGAAAAAAAGACTGGTCTGCCAGCATGAGGGTTGATCATTTTTTTGCCAACGAACGTCTTGTTACCACGCCGTTGGAAAACTTTATGACAGGTTTTACTATTTGAAGATAGGCCCTTTCTTTACGTAAATCCTGTCATTATCTATACAATATTTATCTTTGTAAGGTTAAAATCCGCGTACTTCGGGGTAATTTTTACAAACCATACTCCAACTAAAAACAATAGATTCGCCCCCATCAACCAATCACAAGTGGCACTATCTCCTGCAGATAAAAACATTTCACATCTTCCCGAAAGTGACAGCCAACGCGCTGCAGGAGAAGGTTTGGCCGTTTTCTGGAGTGAGCTGCAACAACATAATGAACACGGGTTATATAAGATTTATCATGAATTGTATGATAACCTGTATCGCTACGGCCTCTCTGTAGTACAGGACCCCCAGCTGGTGAAAGAAGCAATCAACGATGTGTTTGTAGAACTGTGGAAGAAACGGGAACAGCTCATCATGCCCGATCATATTCCCAACTATATTTTCATCTGCTTTAAACGCCGCCTCAGCAAACTTCTTGGAAAAGAGCAGAAAAAGTCAGGCCGGCATGAAAGCCTCCTGTTCCAGGAACTGGAAGTACAGCCCTATGAGACTGTGCTGATCAGCCGGGAAACTGACATACAGCTACGCAATAAAATGGAAAACGTACTGGCACAGCTCACCGCCCGTCAGAAGGAATTTATCCGCCTCCGTTTTTATGAGAATATGAGTATGGAAGAAATTTCCCTCAAAACTTCTGCGTCTATCCGTACTATTTATAATACCCTCCACACCGCCATTGTACAGCTCCGCAAAATAATGTCGCTCTTCCTGCTCACACTTATGTGGTATTTCGAAAAATAACCGGTTTTTCTTTGGTAAAAAACTGCAATACCTGTCCTCTTTATAATAAACAGGCAGTACATGAATCTACAATTATTTACCGCGGAAGACTTTATGCTCAACGACTCATTCGTGCGTTACTGTCTGCAAAGTAATGATGAGGATGTAGCCTTCTGGAACGACTGGATTGCCCGGAATCCGCATAAGAAAACGGAAACTGACCAGGCAAAAGAATGGGTGCTGCGCCTGGGAATGGGGCTTACGCCCGATGAAAAACAGGAGGAATTCAGAAAGCTGCGCGCCCTGATTGAAACCGGCGACAGCCGCCGGCATCGCTTCAGTAAATACCTGCCGTATGTAGCCGCCGCCGCTTTATTGATTGGTGTGGTGGTTACCTGGATATGGAAAACACCTGCCCATCATACACCTGCCATCTCTGCTATGGCCTATACCACCTGGAAGGCTGACAGTGTCAGAAAACAGGTACTCCTGGCCGACGGTAGTACTGTCATCCTCAACAGGAACAGCGTGTTGCAGGTACCGGATAATTATAATCAACAGGAACGTCACCTGATCCTGGAAGGAGAGGCCTGGTACGAAGTAGCCAAAAAGGAAAACTGCCCCTTTACCGTAACCGCGGGAAAAACTACGGTACAGGCATTGGGTACCGTTTTCAAGGTAAGGGCCTACGGATTCGACAGCAGTGTAATGGTATCGCTGATATCAGGAAAGGTGAGGGTGCAGGCGGCGAAAGAAGCAAAAGAATTATCGCCTGATCAGTATGTGAAAACGGTAAACGGACAGCTGTTGTCCGGCACCTTTGATGCGACCAGGGAACAGGACTGGCGCAATGGCAAACTCTATTTCAAAGATGCTTCCCTGGAAGAACTGGCCAACCAGCTGGAATTCTGGTACGGCATCAAAGTACATATTACACCAGGCAATTATCAACCAATACATTTTAATGGTGAATTCGTGAACAAACCGCTGCCAGCGGTACTGGCTTCTATTTCTTATATCACAAATCTAAAAATTGCTGTCAGCAAAGGAGAACTATATATCAACCATTGATCATAGCAGCTATACTGCTATAGCATTATAACCAATAAACATTCGAACGTTATGAGTAAGAAAACTATCTCCTGTTATTACAGGAGTATAGCCCGGCGTGTGCTCTGTGTCGCCGTGGCAGTGTGTTTGCTGTCATGGACGCAGATCACCGAAGGACTTAAAACAAAGCTGGAAATAGGATTTTCCCAATCCACTGTTATCAGTGCATTGCGTTACCTGGAAAAAAATACGGCACTGAAGTTCTCGTACAACCGGGACGACCTGGAACGTACCGGTAAATTCACCATAGATAAAAAAGTGCATACAGTAGAGGCATTATTAAAAGAGATATGTACGCTCACGGGTCTTGAATATAAAGTAGCGCAGGACATGATCCTGGTAAAACCTGCTGCTGCACCAACTGCGTCAAAAGCCGGTCAGCAAAAGGAAATAGACCTGGAAGGTACCGTGAAAACCAACGGCGGGGAAACTATTCCCGGTGTAAGCGTGAAGGTAAAAGGTGGAAACAAAGGCACGCTTACAAACGGGGAAGGAAAGTTTACATTGTCCGGTATCGCTGATGATGCGGTACTGGAAGTATCCTATATCGGCTACGAAACAATGGAAATAAAAGTAGCCGGCCGCACTTCTGTCAGCATCACCCTCGATGCCTCAGTAAAAGTGCTGGAACAGGTGGTGGTAGTGGGTTACGGCACACAGAAAAAAGGCAATGTAACCAGCGCCATCTCATCTGTAAAAGGAGATGCTATCCAGAACATGTCTACAAACAACCCCATTGACGCCCTGCAGGGCAGGGTAGCCGGTTTAACGGTGACCAACACCGGCGGCCAGCCCGGTGCTGCCGCAGATGTGCGTATCCGTGGTATCAGCACCTTTGGCGATCATAATCCCCTCTACATAATTGATGGAACACCCGGTAATCCCTACTACCTGAACAATAATGATATTGCATCCATAGAAGTACTGAAAGATGGCGCCGCCGCCTCTATCTATGGTTCTGCCAGCTCCAACGGTGTTATCCTCGTTACTACAAAGAAAGGGAAGAAAGGCGCCCCGGTAATTGACTTTAACGCCTACTATGGCGTTGTAAATCCAACCAGCAAATATGATATGCTGGATGCTGAAGGTTACAAGAAAGTCCACAAAATGATGTACGAAAATGCAGGCCGCAACCTGCCAGCCTTCGTTACTAAAAATACCGGCGTAAACACCAACTGGCAGGATGAAATTCTCCGCCCCGGTAACGCTGAAAATTATAACCTGAACCTGCGCGGTGGTGGCGATTATATTACCTATGCCATCAGCGGTGATATTACCAACGAGAAAGGAACCTATATCGGGTCTGATTTTAAAAAGAAAACCATCCGCTCCCGTAATGAATATAAGAAAGGCAGACTAACGGTAGAAGCAAACCTGATCTATTCACAAACCAAATCTTCCGTGCCCAAATTCGCTGTGCGGGAAGCCTATTTCCAGTCGCCCCTGTTACCTATACTCGATAGTAAGGAAAAATATGGTTATGGCTTACAGGTAGATGGTTTACCCAAATACCAGAACCCCGCCGGCGCCGATCATTATTTTCAGAACTCCCTCAGCACACAATATTTTAATGTTAATACCCGCCTGAGCCTCGCACTGTGGAAAGGCCTGAAAGTAGTGACCAATTTAAACCTGGTTAATTCCAACGACTTTAACTACTCGTTCAGACCGGCTGTACGCATCAATGCCAACGACGGTGCAGTACCGTATGCTTACCTGTATAACGAGCGCTCCAACTACCGGGAACGCCTGATGGAAAACCTCCTGTACTATGATCTCTCTAAAGGTAAACATACCCTGAACCTGCTGGCAGGTTATACTGCACAGGAACAAACAAGAGAATGGCTCAATGTTACCGCCGACGGTAAAACCATTGTGCGCACCATACAGGATGGACAAATAGTAGAGAAAACAGTGCCCGGAGGTTTCCTGGATCCGTCCTTTACCACCATCGATGGTGCACTGGGCGGCACTTTTGGCGCCGGCGGCAGCAGTACCAAATATATCCGTTTATCTACGCTGGGTCGTATCAACTATGCGTACGACAACCGTTACCTGATCCAGCTTTCTGTGCGCAGAGATGGTTCCTCCAAATTTGATCCCTCCAGGCGCTATGGCGTATATCCGTCTGTGGCCCTGGGATGGAATATGCAGAAGGAAAGTTTTATGAGTACCGCTTCCTGGCTGGATATGCTGAAACTGCGTGCCAGCTATGGCGAACTCGGTAACGAATCCGCACTCACTCCCTATGGCCGCCAAAACCTGATGTATGTAGATAATACCTGGGCCGGTGGGTATGTACAAGGAAGTGGCAGCACGCCGTGGACCGGTATTATTGCCAACGACCTGTTAGGCCGGGAGCAGCACTGGGAATCTATTGCTTCTTCCAACGCGGGCGTGGACTTCAGTATCCTGCGCAATAGTCTGGCTGGTTCATTTAACTATTTTAGTAATCAAACCAAAGGATTGCTGATCACGAAAGAAGTACCTCCATCTGCAGGTGTAACAGATCCTACCCTGAATGTGGGCCGGATCAGGAACAGCGGCTGGGAACTTGAACTTACCTATAGCGGCCGTAAGAAAGATTTTCAGTATAGCCTTACCGGTAGTTTCAGTACCGTTAAAAACGAAGTGGTGACGCTGGCTAACGAAGGACAAACACTCTACGGTACCGGTCTGAAATTTGGCGCCGACCACATCGCCAACCAAACCCGTGTAGGCCGTGAAATGGGCGCCTTCTACCTGTATGAGGCTGATGGCATTTTCCAATCGGACGATGAAGCCGCTAACTACAAAAGCAAAACAGGCGATCTCCTGCAACCATCTGCCAAAGCCGGTGACATCCGATTCAAAGATACCAACGGCGACGGCGTTATTAACGAAAATGATAAAACCTACCAGGGCTCAGGCTTTCCTAAATTTGAATACGGATTTAATATCACCCTGAACTATAAAAACTTTGACCTCAACCTCTTCCTGCAAGGCGTAAGCGGTAATAAAATCTATAATGGTAACCGCTTTGAACTCGAAGGAATGGACGCGGGCCGTAACTTCCTTTCTACCACATTGAATGCCTGGACACCACAAAATACGCATACCGATATGCCCCGTGCCGTACTGGGCGATCCCAACAGGAACGCCCGTGAATCGACCCGCTTCCTGGAAAGCGGTAACTACCTGCGCATGAAAACGATCCAGGTAGGATATACGCTGCCGGAAAGCCTGTTGAGCCGCTATAAAATCCAACGCATAAGATTTTATGCCAGCGGTCAAAACCTGCTGACCATCACCAAATACAGCGGTCTGGATCCGGAAGTAGGCAGGGTAAACGCATTGAACACAGGCACCGACCGCATGCAGTACCCGCAGAATAAGAAGGTGATGTTCGGTATGCAATTGTCTTTCTAAGTATAAAATCATTCAAGATGAAAAAATTACGTTTATACATTCCTGTTGTTTTTATATTACTGATGCTCGCATCAGGCTGTAGTAAAGACTTGCTGGAACAACGGTCGCCTGATAAACTGGACACCGAACATTTCTGGACCTCCAAAGAAAGAGCTCTCGCCGGACTGGCTGCCGCCTACTCACAAGTAGAAGGTTTTGTGTACTGGGATAACTATGTGGAAGCCCGCTCTGTACGCGACTTTTACCGGGAAGACTATGTAGAAGCCGGTGACGATGCCTACAATTACTCCTGGTGGATAGAGCACTATAATTTCAACTTTACATCCGGCAACTATGCTATAGATCTCTTATGGCGGGAAAATTACCGTGGTATTTATTATACCAACCAGGTACTGGAAAATGTAGCTGCTATGAAGCCCGACATGATAGATGATGCCTCCCGCAACCAGATCATCGGCGAAGCACACTTCCTGCGTGCTTATTATCACTATAAACTGCTGATGGATTTTCAGCAGATCATTATCAGGGATAAACTGCCATTGAAGGAAGGAGATCTGCCAAAAGGATTATCTCCCCGTAAAGAAACCTGGGACTTTATCTGCAACGAACTTAAAGAAGCAGAAAAGGCATTGCCGCTGCGCAGCGAACGCCCGGCATCCGAATTGGGTCGTGCAACCAAAGGCTCCGCCCAGGCTTATCTCGGCAAAATTTACCTGTACCGCGCCGGAGAAGATAAAGCCGCCGCTGCGGCATTGATGACGGAAGCCGGAACATGGCTGGCTAAAGTGATCAGCTCCAACCAGTATCACCTGGAAAGTAATTTTATGAGCATGTTTAATGGCACCACCAGGAATACACAGGAGTCTGTTTTTGAACTGCAGCAATCGTCCGATGTAAACAACGGCGCCGCCTACAGTTCTTACCTCGGTGATTGGGTAGCCGCCTCGCAGATGGGTGGCTATGGCGAAATATATGGTACACAGCGCCTGCTGACGGAATTGCTGAAGGAAGGCAGAACAGCCGGCGATCACTTATACGATCATCGCGTATACGCCAGCATTGTATTTAACGATCCCTATTTTAATGATGCCGCTGATCCTAAAGCATACGGCTATACGTACAACGACATTTTTGAAGCGGGCACCAATGTAATTGCTTTCAGAAAATGGGTGCCTGCCTCCCTGGATCGCCTTGGAAATGAAAATGCCATCAATGTACCGCTGATACGGCTGGCTGATGTGATGCTGATGCAGGCAGAAATACTGAACGAGCAGAATAAGCCTGCTGAAGCCATGGACCTCATTAACGAGGTACGCGATAGGGCAAAGATGCCGGCATTGAACCTCACCGCTAAAACGGCCATCTTTAACCAGATCATGCACGAAAGGGTCATGGAATTCACGCTGGAAGGCAGCCGCTTCTATGACCTGCGCAGATGGGGACTGCTGGATGCCAAAATGAAAGAAGCCGGTCGCTCATTCAGTGCCGACAAAGCTTTCTATCCGCTTCCGCTGAAAGAAACAGTGAATAATCCAATGGCGCAATAAACAGCAGGATGTACTATAAATTATTATCGGTATTGGCATTGGCGCTGTTGTCGGATATTACACCTACCGGCGCACAAACCAACGATTGGGAGAATCCACAGAAAGTAGCCGAGAATGTATTGCCACCACATGCCCATTTCATACCCTATCTCAACACAACAGCAGCTGTACGCCGGGACTCCGCGCGTGCAGCTGTATTGTCGCTCGATGGTATGTGGCAGTTCCATATCGCGCGTAACCCCGCCGCCCGCCCCGGTGAATTTTATAAAAACAGCTTTGACCTGAGCCAGTGGAAACAGATCCACGTGCCCGCCAACTGGCAAACGGAAGGAGTAGATACCTATATTTTTACAGATGTTGAATATCCTTTTACGCCCAACCCGCCAAAGGTACCAGCGGATTTTAACCCGGTAGGATCCTACCGCAGGGACTTTACCGTCCCGGCCAACTGGAAGGATAAACAGGTATGGATACACCTCGGTGCCGTCAATTCATTTTTCTACATCTGGGTAAATGGGCAGTACGTTGGTTTTAGCAAAGACAGCAAAACACCTGCTGAATTTAATATCAGCTCCTTCCTCAATGAAGGTCGGAACAATGTGTCTATACAGGTATTCCGCTTTAGCGACGGCTCTTATCTCGAAGGACAGGACATGTGGAAACTAAGCGGCATTGAACGCAGCGTGTACCTGGTGGCCAGGCCACGGTTATGTCTATACGATTTTTTTGCAAAGCCGCTGCTGGTAAACCAGTATAAAGATGGTGAGCTGGACCTGTCGCTCACGCTGAACAGAAAGCCATTGACCGCAGAGGCAGGTCAGCGTATGGAAGTACAGTTATGGGAGAAGGATAACGTGTTGTGGCAGCAAACATGGACGATCGGGAAAGACAGCACCGTTCACATGAAAACGCAGCTGCCTGATGTAAAATCCTGGAACGCGGAGCATCCCGCGTTGTATACATTGGTGATCAACCACCTCGACCGCAAAGGTGCTGTGCTGGAAAGTACTGCACAACGCATCGGCTTCCGCAGTGTAGAAATCAAGAGCGGACTGCTGCTGGTCAACGGCGTACCCATCCGGCTAAAAGGCATAAACCGTCATGAACACGATATGTATCGTGCCAGGGTGGTGTCCGTTGAAAACATGCGCCGCGATATTGAAGTGATGAAACAGTACAACATCAACGCAGTGCGCAACAGCCACTATCCTGATGCGGAAGAGTGGTACGCCCTCTGCGATGAACTGGGTATCTACATGATCGACGAAGCCAATATAGAATGCGATGGGATGTCGTTCCATCCGCTGAAAACATTATCCGATAAACCCGAATGGAAACAGGCCTACCTGCACCGTACCAAACGGATGGTGGAACGCGATAAAAATCATTGCAGCATCATTACCTGGTCCCTCGGAAATGAAAGCGGCTTTGGCAATAACTTTATCGCCACCTATCAATACATCAAGGCAAAGGATAATACCCGCCCGGTGCAGTATGAAGGAGCTGGTACCAATAAATGGACAGATATCATCTGCCCGATGTATAAATCGGTGAAGGCATTGGAAAGGTACCTGCAAACGCCCGACAGCCGCCCCATCATACAGTGCGAATATGCACATATGATGGGCAACAGTGGTGGAAACCTGAAAGATGACTGGGACCTGATCTATCAGCATCCACGCTTACAGGGCGGGTTTATATGGGACTTCGCCGACCAGACCTTCTTAAAATCCGATGCCAACGGCCGGCAGATATGGGCGTATGGTGGGGATATGGGCACCGTGGGCGCAACCAGCGATACCAGCTTTTGTGCGGATGGTATGCTGGCAGCAGACCGCACCCCGCATCCACAGGCTTTTGAAGTTCGTAAGGTATACCAGAACGTTAGCATACAACCTGCCGGTGAAAAGTGGCGCATATACAACCGTTTTGACTTTACTAACCTGCACGAATACACGATCAGATGGACTGTAAAGGGCGATGGCGCCACCATCGCAGCAGGAGAGTGTCCACCGCTGTGGTTATCTCCCGGTAAAGATTCCCTGGTCAGCATGGCATTACCCCATATAACACCATCACCGGGTACCAGCTACTATATTCACTTTGAAGTGGCAGACAAACATAGTAACGTGGTAGCTACCGAACAATTCCGCTTACCTGTTTATCTACCGGTCGTAAAGGAAAAGATGAGCGGCGGCGCACTAACGGTAACGCCTGATGGAATGATTGGTAACCACTTGTTTAGTGCCCGGTTTAATAAATCTACCGGATGGCTGGAAAGCTTTACAGCAGGTAACAGGCAGCTGATGGAAGGACCGTTGCAGCCGTCCTTCTGGCGGGCGGTAACAGACAATGATATCGGAAATAGTTTGCAGGTTCGTTGCAGTATATGGCAGTATGCCCTTGAAGAAGCACAGCTGAAGCAGTTTGAAATAACGACAGCTGAAGCGGGGCGTACGCTGGTAAAAACAGTACATTATCTCCCGAAAGTTAAAGTAACATATACTACCACCTATAGCATTGCCGTAAATGGCGATATCATGGTAGCCGCACAATTTACGCCGGCAGATACCACCTTGCCCGAAATACCCCGCATGGGTATGCGCATGTTGGTGAAGCCGGAATATGACCTGGTGTCGTGGTTAGGTCGGGGTCCATTCGATAACTACATAGACCGGAAGTATGCGGCAGATATAGATGTATACAGCATGCCGGCAGATTCCCTGTTCCACCCTTACCCACGTGCACAGGAAAGCGGCCACCGCACCGATGTGAGCTGGATGGCATTGCAGGATAAAAATAAAAGCGGCTGGATGTTTTTCTCCGATAGCTTACTCAACGCCGGCGTATTACATTTTGATATGCAGCGGCTGGATTTTGACCGGAAACAAAATAAGCATGGCGGTTCCATGCTGAATGAAGATCTTCTCTGGTGGAATATAGACTATCTCCAGCAGGGAGTGGGCGGCGACAACAGCTGGGGCGCAAAGGCGCATCCGGAATATCTTTTGCCCTGTCGTACATACCAATACAATTTTACTTTAAGATACCTGCCGCCCGGAACAAACCCGGTACAAAGCGGCAAACAAAGATTTGAATAATATGCGGAAATGGTGGTGGTTATTATGCTGCAGCGCAGTAGGTGTAAAAGCGCAGCAGGCAGACAGGCAACAATTTGCAGACGTACTGGACATCAGGCATGTGGTAACAGATACAGCACAGGTAGGCGTTAGTTTTTTCTCAGATCTCGGGGCATGGCATGCCTATGCACTGCCCGCTAAAACAAGCGATCAGGGCGCATTTATAGGTCCGCTGCTTATGGATATGGATGGCCGCTGGTTGAGTAATACCATCGCAAAATTGCATGTGTTCGACAATGGGAAGGAACTGTTGCCCGCAAATGCCACCCAGCATTATTATCCTGGGCTGCTGGAACAAGGTTATGAACTCGATGGTATGAAAGTGCAGTTGCGATTGCTTTTTGGCAACAAGCACACCGCCATGATCCATGCAGCGATTATTAACCCGGGGAGAAAACCGCGGAAACTATTGTTGCAGTGGGAGGGAACCACCGCTTTGCGCGGGCAGCAATGGCAACGGTCCGGCAACCACCTGGAGCTTAACGGTAACGGTCATACGTTTTATATCGATTATGTTTCGCAGGATAACTGGGCAATTAAACAATCCGGCATTGGGTATACCGCAGCAAAGAATATCCATTTACCCCCAAATGGTCGTTGGGAAGAAACGCAATTGCAATCCTTTGATCAACGGTCAACGGAAAACAGGTCATTCAGTACAGTGTTGACACAAAACCGGCAACGCTGGAATAGCTATCTGGCAGCAGGTTTAGGAAAGGACACAGGGCAACGCCGGTTGATGGTAAAGTGTATCATGACCCTGATCACTAACTGGCGCAGTGCTGCTAAAGGACTGAAGCACGATGGTATTTTCCCTTCGGCCAGTTACCAGGGTTTTTATGGTTTCTGGGCATGGGACAGCTGGAAGCAGGCCGCGGCGGTAAGCAGGTTTCATCCTGCACTGGCAAAGGATAATATCCGTGCCATGTTTGACTATCAGCAGGCAGATGGCATGATCATCGACTGTATCTATACCGATAGCAAAGAAAACAACAGCCGGGATACCAAGCCACCACTGGCTACCTGGGCAGTATGGGAAGTATTCCGGCAAACAAAGGATACTGCTTTTGTAAAGGAAATGTATACCCCGTTAGTCCGTTACCATAAATGGTGGTATGCTAACAGGGATCATGATGGTGATAGTCTTTGCGAATACGGTTCCACCGATGGCACCCGCATTGCAGCTGCCTGGGAGAGTGGGATGGACAATGCCGTGCGCTTTGATCATGCCCGTATGCAGCAGAATAACGCGCATGCCTGGTCGCTGGATCAGTCGTCGGTAGACCTCAACGCTTATCTCTACGCGGAGAAATTATACCTCTCAAAAATGGCTGCCCTGCTGCATTTGCAGGATAAGTGGACAGTAGGAGCGGCCGTATTAAAAGACAAGATCAATCAACAATACTACGATACTACGACCGGCTTTTACTACGATCGTGGTGTTGTGTTGTCGGATGTGCAGGGAGCAGAAGGCTGGCTGCCGTTGTGGGCGGGAATAGCCAGCCCGTCACAGGCCGCAGCGGTAGCCGCTTTGCTCCGGCAACCGGAAAAATTCAATACGTATCTGCCTTTGCCTGTGCTGGCAGCTGATCATCCCAAATTTGATCCGCTGAAAGGATACTGGCGCGGCCCGGTGTGGCTGGACCAGTTCTATTTTGCGGTGAAAGGGCTCAGGGCATATGGCTTTGATAGTTTGGCGAAGGAGTTTACGAGCAAGCTGCTGCAACATGGCGCCGGTATGAATGACCAGCTGCCGCTGTATGAAAACTATCATCCGCTTACGGGAAAAGGATTGAATGCGCCTAATTTCAGCTGGTCGGCAGCACATACTTTATTGTTATTGCATGAGTAAATAAGCATATTATGGATATACAGGAAATGAAAATGCTGGTGCAGCAGCACTATGGTCTGGAGGTGAAGGTAACTACCCTCGATGGCTATGAAGAGAGTAATTACCTCCTGGAAGATGCGGGGGGACAAAAGTACATCGGTAAAATAGCCGGCGCGGAAAACAATCCCTACCTGCTGGATGCGCAGGTGAAAATATTGCAACACCTGGCGGAAACTACTGTAGCCAAAGGGTTTCAGCGGGTGCTGCTAAACCGGCATAACAACCCGGTGACTATCATCGGCGAGGGCGCAGCAACACAATACCTGCGTGTCCTTAGCTACCTGGAAGGGGAAATATGGGCCAATGCAGGGCTACCTTCTCCTGGACTACTGCATCACCTGGGGCAGTTTATGGGAGAAATGGACCAGGCATTGCAGGGCTTCTTTCACCCGGCCGCTTATCGCATCTGTAGCTGGGATCTGCGCAATACGATGGCTGCGCGGGAAAACATCAGTGCCATTAAAGATCACGAGCGCCGGCGCATGGTGGCTTATTTCCTGTTGCAGTTTGAAACGGAAATAGCACCGCAGCTGCCAGGTTTACGAATGGCGGTGATCCATAACGATGCCAACGACTATAACCTGCTCGTAAAGAATGATGCAGTTGCCGGTCTCATCGACTTTGGCGACATGGTATACACCCAACTGGTAAACAACCTGGCCATCACCTGCACCTACGCCATGTTGCACCGGGAAGATCCACTGGCAGCCGCCGCTGCTGTGGTGAAGGGATATCACGAAGCCATGCCTTTAACAGAACAGGAAATTGCCTGCCTGTACTACCTGGTTACTGCGCGTTTATGCGTGAGCGTTATTAACTCTGCTACACAGGCAATAGCAGGCAGTGATAACCAGTTTCATTTTATCACGGAAAAACCGGCGTGGAAATTATTATACCAGCTTATCAAAATAAATCCCGTAGCCGCCGAAGATGCTTTCCGCATTGCTGCGGGTATGCCTTCTAAAATTAACCGCAATGATCATTATGAATCATTGCTGGCAGAAAGAAAACAAATTATCGGCCGTAATCTGAGCATCAGCTACCGGCAGCCACTTAAAATTATAAAAGGCGCGCTGCAATATCTCTACGACGACAAAGGCGGTACTTATATTGATTGTGTTAACAATGTAAGCCATGTAGGGCACTGTCACCCAACGGTGGTGAAAGCGATACAGCAACAGGCGGCAAGACTCAATACCAACACCCGCTACCTGCATGATGAACTGATCAGCTATGCGGGCGCGCTCACGGCCACTTTACCGGAACCGTTGCAGGTTTGCTATTTTACCAACTCGGGAAGTGAGGCCAACGATTTGGCGATCCGCATGAGTCGTCACTTCACACAGCAAAAAGAAGTGATAGTGCTGGATCACGCCTACCATGGCACCTCCACGGTAGCGATGGAATTAAGTCCCTATAAATTTGACGGAAAGGGAGGCTCCGGGAAACCGGCGCATACACATAAAGCCATAAATCCGGATCTGTACCGCGGTCCGCACCGCTATGATAATTCCAACGCCGGCGCTATCTATGCACAGGATATTGAGGAGATCATTAAAAAATTATCGGGAGAAGGAAAAGGCATCGCAGCATTCATCTGCGAAACACTGTTGGGCGTAGGTGGACAAATTCCATTACCCCCCGGATACCTGGAAAAGGTGTATCACTATGTACGCGCAGCAGGCGGTGTTTGCATCGCTGATGAGGTACAGGTAGGCTTTGGCCGTGTAGGTGATCAGTTCTGGGGCTTTGAATTACAGCAGGTAGTACCAGACATCGTGGTACTGGGTAAGCCAATTGGTAACGGTCACCCGCTGGCCGCCGTTGTTACCACGCAAGCTATCGCAGACGCCTTTAATAACGGCATGGAATACTTTAATACCTTCGGTGGTAACCCGGTGTCTATGGCATGCGGCAAGGCCGTGCTACAGGTAATACAGGAAGAAGAAATGCAGCAACATGCACTGCAAACCGGGGAGCACTTTTTACAGGGCCTCCGGGTGCTGATGAACAAACACACCATCATCGGCGATGTACGCGGACACGGATTGTTTATTGGCGCCGAATTGGTGCGGAACAGGGCTACTCTTGAACCTGCCGTACCGGAAATAGATGTGGTGGTGGAGAAGATGAAGGATCGCGGATTCCTGATCAGCACAGACGGACCACTGCATAATGTACTGAAAATAAAACCACCATTAGTATTTAACAAAGAAAATGCTGATGCCTTTTTGTGGCACCTGGATCAGGTGCTGGAGGAAGTAACAGCGTAATAGAAAGACTGACCCTTTTGCGTATCACTGCGCCGGAGGGTCAGCGCTATTATATCAGGTGCTCAAAATTCCTTTAACCTGAAAAACATAAAGCTGATCAGTGTAAGGCTAATATCAACATGGTATGGGGCTGTTTGAAAACACTATTGCGTAAGGTTTTTCTCCATGGCGAGGATGATGGTCGTGTATTTATCGCCATCGGCAGCCCATTTTTTTGTTTCATCGGCCCAGTGTTTAAATTGCTGCTGGTCTTTTTGTTTGTAAAATTGTTGTGCTAAATTGAGAGCAATCTCCGCTTTCATGTCTTTATCTTCACACAACGAAATCCCTTTGGCGCAGGTAGCCGCTGCCTTATCCAGCTGCCCCATATGTATTTGCGCATAAGATAACTCCTTGTATAAATAACAATCAGCTGGATTCCGTTTTACGGCGCTTTCCAGCACGGCGATCGCTTTCTCAAATTTTCCCAAAGCATTGTAGGCATATCCCAGTTCAAACGACAAGCCCTTAAAAGCAGGATCTTTCTTTTCTCCTTTTTCGAGATAGGTCAGCGCCATTTCATATTCATTCCATGCATTGTATAAATATCCCCGGCGATAAAAGGTTACTATCGCGGTGGTATCCGTTTTGTAATACTGCAACCATACCGGTACAGCAGGTATCTGTAGCTCCCCGAATTTCGTTTCAGGAATTAATGCTACCAATGTTTCGTTGGGCTCCAGTCTATGCTTGATACTGATGCTGTCATTTTTTTTGGGAATGAATTTGCCATCCTGATCGATGTGGAATGTGCCCGCCAGATCGAACGTCAGACCAGCCTCCGGATCAATATAAATAAAGCCAAAACTATGCAGGCTGTCCTTATTCATCTTAAAAGCCACCCATTTATTTTCACATGCAATAATCCGTTTGTTAAATTGGAGGCTGGTTTGTGCTGCTAATGAAGAAGTGCAAAGTATGAACAGAGAAAGCAGGTATTTCATGGTAGTTGCATTGTGTTTTTGTGATCGTTGGGCTTCGTTTGCTAATTTATCTATTTTATACGTAAATTAAGCGCTTTGTTAACTGACTGTAACTTAGTAACTTATAAAGAAGATGTCTGATATCATTACATATTGTTATCCCGTTCCCTCCATATTGCGCAACAGTGGTGCTTCTCCGCAGCTGCAGCTGGAAGGATATAATGAAGTAACAAAAACACAGGCGCCGGAATTTTTTAACGGCAGCCTGGAACAATCGTATATCACTGCCCGTTGCCTGATAACTTTATCGAACGTGGTGAAAGCCAATTTTACCCTTACGCCTGCACAGGCGGTTCAGATGAAGGACCCTATTGTTACGGCGGGAGCAGAGAAACTCCGCTTTGAAGGGTTTTCAAATTGCGCCGGTGTATACGCGCGGGTAGATATTCTCCCCGGCGGACATAAAGGCCTGTTCCCGGCCAGTGGTACAGTGAACGTGGATTTCAACCAGCCCATGATCAACGCATTAGGTGGGGTGGGCAGAAATGACCACCTGAAGCTGTCAGTAGGCGCGCAGGAAATCAACCTGCAACATAGCCCCGGACCGGGTATCACGGAACGGAAGGTGCCGCTGCCGGTAAAATGGATCAAAGGACTCACCACGGTGCAAATATTCCTGTCGTCGTCGGAATGTATACACGTGTTTAATAAAGTACAGCTGCGGCAACTGTTTCAGAGCATCCCTGCCGGCACTGTCAAACCGGATTATTACCTGGTAAAGCAGGGGAGTAAGGTCCTTTTTACGCCGGTGAAATCGGCAAATGCCATTTGCATTGGTGGCATCCACCGGTTGAAATTGCTGGAACCTTTGCTGCCATTGGCCGATAAGCTGCGGGTATTCGCCGGCCCGGATGGGCAGAGCACCACCTGGCAACTTTATTTCGGCAGTGTGCGATTTACCCTGAGCCTGTCGCGCGAGGCCTGGAGAGGCTTTTCGGGAGAAGGCGCCGTGCTGGAATCACTTATTGCGGAAGTCCCCGATAGTTTGATTTCCGCAATGGATAAATACGGTTATGTGAACCTGGAGTTCAACGCAACCCTGATGGCGGTAAAAGAGCAGATCAGCTTTGAACAGGCAGACCAGCTTACGAATCGCCTCGCAGCCATGGGACTACTGGGATATGACCTCGACGAAAATACCTGGTTCTATCGCCGCCTGCCTTTTAAACTGAGCAGGATACTCAGTCTGAATCCGCGTATGAAAGATGCGGAACAATTACTGGCAGATGATAAAGTAGTGATAGTAGTCAATACCGCCGGCAAAGTAGAAGCCCGTGTAGTCGGCAGCGGTGTTACCCACACCGTGGTAGTTGATAAAGATACCGCCCGCTGTACCTGTACCTGGTATGCTAAAAACCAAGGCCAGCGCGGCGCCTGCAAACATATTCTTGCTGTAAAAAAGAAAGCATTCGAAAACTTTTGATTTCTTAACCCTCTCTATAAACCCTACAATGACGCACGCAGAAGAACTGGAGCAATTGCTGGAAATGGAACGTGAACAGGATATCGTCCCCTTTTTACAACGACTCACGCCAGCTGAACGAACAGCATTAGTACCCGCTATAAAAAAACAGGCGGGCTTTTATGAAGAAATGGTGGAGCTGAGACAAAACGTTTACGGCAGCAGGATGACAGCCCCGCAGGGGATTATACTGGCCATCGCCTGCTTTGTTTGCTATGACCGGGTCTCCATTGAGAAAACAGCGACCATGAACCGGATTTTCAGAAATAATTTACTGGACAGGGTACTGTCATGGTACACACCTTCCTGGTTTGAACCACTGCTGGTAGATCTGGCGGAAAGAGATGCACTACCCGGTGATCTTACCTACGAAGTTATCATGGACCTGTCGGCAAAAAAACTCTTGACGCCAACACCCCCCATGGTAGTGAGCCGCCTGCCACATGCTATTTTTATCCGCGAAAAAAGAAACCGCTGCGATTCGGCTATTCTTTTTCAATACCCGGAAACACTGTCTGAACATATCTGGTACCTCTTTGAATACCCTTCCAATATCCATTTCAGCGATCGCTGGAATGCCGCTCCCAACCCCGATTATCCGGGAGAGGAGCCAAACTGGAAAGGCGTGATAGGACGATTAACACGCGAGGGAGCACTCGACCGCCAGCGCGTACTGGAAGAAAGCCTGAAGGCCGCCAACAGGAATTTTAATAAGCTGCTGACAGGCTGGTGTATAGAATTATTCAGTTTACTGCAACCCTCAAAAGAGGAACTGGTACAGTTGCAACCACTGCTGCTGCAAACCCTTGATTCCCCGCAAAGCAAGGCCGTGAGCACCGTGTTAGGCTTTTTAAAAATGCTGTCGGGCGACAAGGCATTTGATCACCCCGCATTCCTGGATCACCTGCCTCCGGTCATGGCAACAGGTAAAAAGTCTATCATTACTACCACATTGCAGATACTGGAAAAAGTAGGTAAGCAATATCCCGGTATTCAACCCAGGATCTGTAACGAGTTATGCCAGGTATTTCTATCGAAAGAGGACGATATACAGGCAAAAACAGCCAAGCTGATAACGCAGTTTGGCAGTACATCCGATGCAGCGCTGAAAGAACAGCTTTCATTGTTCCGCGACAGCATGCTGATAGGTACGCAAAAAGCGCTGGCAGCATTTTTTGACGGCAATGCTGCCCCGGAGGTAGCCGGAAACAGCATGGAAGAAGAAAGTCGCCCGCTGACTGATCCGCATTACCTGCTCCCGGAAATAAACGATCCTGCTACGCTGGTATTCTTTGCCAGCCAGTCTTTTGAAGGCAATGAAACCTATCATATCGATTTGTTGCCGGCAGTGCTGCTGAACATGCAGGAGATAATCAGTACCGATGTTTTGCTGCAAATGGAACCGGCTTTTCAACGGGCTGCGGCTATGTTAAAACGATTGCCCTCCGGTGCAGGTTCGCTGGATGAAACACTGGCAGTGTTTTTCCTGAATTACGGGAAGTGCATGGCTGATGCGCGCCCGGAATATGTTGCGGAATTAAACAATATCAAAAGCAAAACTCACTGGTGGCAAAATCGTTCTGAGATACCTGCACTCCAGCACTGGAAAACATCCAGGGATGAACCCGCGGTATATATTCCATACAGAAAATTATTGGCCCTGGCTTTACAGAAGCTAACGAACAAGGATACACTGCCTTTGTTGTCTACCCCTACGCATACGCCGGCCTGGATAGATCCGCTGGTGCTGATACAACGTTTACAGCAATACCAGGCTGCACAGGTGCTCCCCAACGAATTTGACCTGCAGGTAGCCATCAGCCGCTGTGCACCGGATCATACCGGTGCAGCACTTGCACAGGCCGTAAAAATGCCGGAAGGTGAATATAAGCGTCTGCTCATGTTCCTGCTTGACGTTGCTATACTTCCGGAAGGACCGTTTACCCTGCCATCGGCCTGGATGCAGGCGGGTATTACCAAGGCGCCCACCACGGTGTTTGAAGCATTCGCTGAATTTTCATATAGCCGCTTGCCGGTAGTACTGCTAAACGGGCAAGTACCCTGGAAAGCCCATGTCAGACCTTACCAGGCTTATGGTGCATTCAATATGGAGAAAAAAGATTACGACCGGTACTGGTCTGAAGAAACCGTCATGGAAGTCACTTTCCCCGAAGAAGCCGGATTGCTGTTGTTAAAAGGAAATGCGCCACTATTGCAGGAATATTTAAACGGGGTAGGCAAGTATATGTTTGCCCCGCTGCCAGATATCAAACGGCTCTTGCTGCTCACCCCTAATCATCCGGATGTGCTGCTGGCAAGAGTGATGAACACCTGCCTGCTTTATTCCGCGTATTATGAAGTGCCGGAAACCAATATGGTGTTGGGAACGCTGCAAACCGTTCACGAACTCGATATTGTACCTAACGACCGGCTCCTGTTGTTTGTGGCCTGTTGCATGATGCATGGCGACAGAACAGTCAGGAATTACGCGGCCGGCTACTGGAGCAGCCGCGTACCCCAGCGGATCAACAGCGAAACGCTGGGACAGATGATCGGTCAACTGGAACGCGTATTGTGGGCGCCCTTAAAACGCCTTTACGACCTTATTAACAGCAGCATGTTGCAAATCAGCCCGGTACATAACAAGGCGCTGGAAACGATGCTTACTGCCTGCCTGGCGGTTTTTGAAGCGGCTCCTGTAAAAGACCTGAAAAAGTTACTGGAGATATATAACGAAGTATTGCTGCTCAACAACAGCCAGATCACCGATCCACAGGTAACAACGCTGCTTTTAGGCTGGAAAACCAATGCTACCCTGAAAAAGATTACGGAAAGATTACTGCAGCTGGTGGCTATACCGGGGTAATAATAAACAGCCCTTTCATTCGTGAAAGGGCTGTTTATTATTTTATTCTGCGGCCGCCGGCTGCGGATGTGCGGTATTTGCCGGTACTTTCTTTTCTTCTGTCTCCACCATCCACTGTGTTAGTTTATATTTTGGTAGTATCTCCTGCAGCTTTTTCTTTAACCACTTGGAAACAAGCTCAAATACAATGAAACCGATAACAATGGAAATCGTCCATTCCATGCTACTGTAGGTATGTTTGTCCACTACCGTTTTATGCGCGGTAAGTCCCCATAAATTCCGGATGCTGCGGGTCGTGAAATAATGTGATACCAGGCGGGTAGACAACATCCCGATAACAAACCCTAAGAAGTTGCCCACGTAATTGTTATATACATACTCAAGAAATTTCCTGACAAGCTTAAATTTCATATAATCGATTATTTATATGCTAAGCTACTGCCTAAATCGGGAAAATGCCAGCGTTCAAAAAAAAATAATACTGTTATCAAAAAAAAGTGCTGCTGTGATGTCCAATTTTTATTTCCCCGGTACTTATAGTGATAGAAACATTTATCACTGAAACTTATCATCATGGAAACTACCATCAATCGTTCAACTGTTGCCTTACGCACACGCACTGTTTTCTTCTGGATTGCGACCGGTATTATCGCATTGGAAACCGGCGTAGGCGCCGGATGGGATCTGCTGAAAATACCCTTTGTTCGCAACATAATGGTGCAGCTGGGGTATCCTGAATATATTCTTATCATCATGGGTATCTGCAAAATACTGGGAGTACCGGTGTTGCTGGCCCCCGGTTTGCCGAGACTAAAAGAATGGGTATATGCCGGTTTATTTTTCATCTACACAGGTGCAGCGGCCTCACACCTGGCCATAGGACAGGGCGCCGATGCTGTAGGCCCGTTTATTTTTGCATTGCTCACCATTGCTTCCTGGGCTTTGCGTCCGGCCAGTCGTAAGGATTTCAAGCCCTTGTATAACGGCTTTGCCACTTTCCGGGCCAGGATCATTACTTACTGGATCACTACGGCGCTCGTTGTTTTCCAGCTCGGCTCCGGTGGCATTGCTGATATCCTGCGGCCATCGTCCGTGGTGGAAGGGATGGTACACCTGGGCTACCCCGTTTACTTCTGCGTGATCCTGGGCATATGGAAAGTGTTGGGCGCCATTGCTGTATTGCTGCCACGTACTGCGCGGTTAAAGGAATGGGCCTATGCAGGCGCGTTCTTTGATCTGATCGGTGCGGCAGCTTCCCACCTGGCCACCGGTGATCCGGCCATTAAGCTGGTGGGTCCGTTGCTCTTCGCAGGTTTTGCCCTGGTATCCTGGGCATTGCGCCCCGCCAGCCGCCGCGATCTGCTGGCGAGTCAGGCAGTATAACGGTGCTCCCCCTACGATTTTTGCAGCGACGAGTAGTGAATGGTCTGTAACCGTCCGTCACCGGTTACATTAAACACTACCTGTTGCGGGGTAGGTTGCCCTTGCAGTGTCAACGTAATTTTATTCGGCCCCTTTTTTAAGGGCACGCGGGTATAGTAGATCGTATGGGGGAGACTTTGCCAGTTCCGTGTATCGGCTTTTTCTGTCAGCACATTCAACAGGTTCAGGGCTTCTCCCAGTGCTTCGTTTTCATTTTTAACTTGTTGCTCTGCGAGTTTTTTCAAGGTAAGCCGGGTTAATGCCAGTCCCATTTCTTTTAAGAAGCGTTCTTTTAAAGTACGGAAAGCGAGTTGATTAACATCCTCCACTTTTTCCAGTAGAAGTGTATAACTGCTGTCACGCTGAATGCTGGCGCCGGTATAGTATAACGGCTGTTCCACGTATTTGGGAAATGCAATACGGAACGCGTCAAAATGTTTCCGCAGCTGATGACAGGAGTCCCGCGAAAACAAGCCGAAATCAAACGGGATAAAGAACGTGTTGTCCGGATCGGTAAACACAAAATTTCCCGGCCCCCTTTCCGTCAGCGTAAAGAAAAAATTAGCTTCGGCTTTAACAGGCGCCAGGCCGTTTTCCCAGAACACCAACACTTCCCCGCCATCTTTATCGGGAACAGGCTGATAATTGCGACCGAATTGTTTTTCATAATATTGTAACTCCTGGCTGAAACCCAGCAGCGACGCGGTACGCAGCAGATCGTCCTGCAACTGCAATGGCAACGGGATACCGTAATAAGTTTTATCCGGTTGTCTTAGAAAAATATCCGCCGCATTACGATAAGCTATAAATGCGTTGTTGATATCGCCACCGCTCTCATATACTACTCCCTGTATGATCATGGAAAAAGCATCGCTGGCATACTTATTTTCCTTATTCTTTTTACGATCATTGAGTTCATACCCGCTGAGCGATATCCTGCGCGCCTCTACAGTGGCGTCTTCCATCATGTTGAGCTGCATATAGTTGATCGATTTATAATAATGGATCAGCAGCTTTTCAAAATCTTCTCCACGGTATTCCTGCATAGCGGGATTGGTAACAAGCCCCAGCGCCTGATCCCACATTTTGTTTCTGCCACCGCTGACCAGCAGGGAATCTGCTGCGTTGAAATAGCGGTTGCTTTCCTGGTAATGCCCCTGCAGGAAAGTAGTCTTTCCCTTCTCCATATAAAATAACAACCTGTTACGACCAGCCTTTAAAAATTTATTTTGATCCAGCTGCCCGGAGGCTTCATCAAAACGTCCCTGGGAAATAGCGCCATAATAGTGAGTGATAGCGCCATTGTAGGTACGGCAGGAAAAAAGAAGGGTCATTACCAACGACAGTGACAGCTGCCACTTCCATTGATCTGTTATCTTGCTCATCAATAATTGCTGTTGGATAAAAGCGCCGGCCATAACGACCGACGCGTAGTGGTACAGATGGTAGGTATTAGTTCTTTACGTATTTCGCGATCTTCTTATTGCCAATCCACACAACTTCGTTGCTTTGCAGGTCCGTCAGCTCCAGGTCTACCTGGTAGTACACGACCATTTGTTTTTTATGCGAGTCAACGATGGAATTGATACTTCCCTGCAACATATAGTCGGCGCCCACTTCCAGTCCCCATTTTTTCATGGTGGATGCGGCGGCATTTTTTTGCTGATCGGCGCGTTCGCCTCTCAGTTCCTCTCTTTTGGCGCCGCCCTGTACCAGCCGTATTTTCTGGGTGGTTACAAAGGAACGCTCCATATCTTTTACAAAGGTTTCCGCATCAATATGCTCATGGGTTTTGTTGGATACCATGCCCACAATCACTACCGGTTTTTTGCCGGCATGTTGTTGCTGGAAATCGGGTAACCAGTTTTCGCCCAGCACCCGGGTGGTCATTTCTTCTGCGGCAAGACGGGAGTCTGTATTGTTCCAGCGTCCGCTGATATCTATTTGTTCTTTTTCATCTACCCTGGTTACTTTCCGCGGGGCGCATCCCTGCAGTAAAATTCCGGCCATAAGAATCCCTGTAAATGCAGCTGCATTAATTTTAAACATTGGTTGGTAAGTTTTATATTGATATATTATCTGAAAAGAATATAGGCGCCTAAAGCCAGCGAGGTAACAGTGGCAACATCATTCCACCGGAAGCCGCCAGGGCAGTACCCATAGGTAGGGTAGCTATAGCCGTATGGTCTGTTGTAACCAATGGCGTAATCGTTGTAAGTATAGTCGTTCCAATAGCTGTTGCGCGCTATCCGGCGATCCTGGCGCCATTGCCGGCGTTGTTCCTTTAATGCCTGCTTTGCTTCAAAATATTGATAGGCATGATAGGTTTCCTGCAGCGTGCTACCCTCATTCCTGGTCAACGAGTCGGCCTTGAGCAGGTAGGCATTCATACTTTCCCGGTAACGGGGATTCTGATCAGGAAGCAACGCCTGCGCCTGTACACAGGCAGTGGCCGCCACCAAAAAGAGGGTCGCCAGACCCGGCTGCAGTATACGTTTCAGTAAATCGTTTTGCTTCTTCATACAATCATCAAAAAGCTCTTTTGAGAACTCCTTTCCCTTATAGGACGCATGCAATTTGTGGTCCCCCTATGTCGGCGCGAAAAAATTACAGCCTATTTATGAAATGATCGCAGCAGTTTGTCGATATCCTTATCTGCTATGCCTTTCATGGCTTTCTCCTGTTGTTTTACCTGTTGCTTAAAGGCACTTAATACTTTGTCAGGCGCTTTTTCTCCATAGCGCGAGGTAATCATTTCGTCGATGCTCTGGTTTTTGATATTGGCCCTGGTCAGTTCCTGTTTATCGACTGTTTCCGTAAGCAGATCTATGAGATATTGTTTATCTTCTCCTTTTATATCATGATACAGCAGGTAGGATACCTTATAGAGATGAAAACCTATTTGTACCAGCAAGGCTTTGCCCTTATCGGTAAGACTCACCAGTCGCGCTCTTTTATCTGCCGGATCACTTTTCTCCGTGATCAGCCCTTTTTTCTTCATGCGGTTCAGGATATCAATGCCCGTCGATTGTTCCATCATAGAAAGACTGATAGCATCTGTTTTTTTCGCCTCCCGTTTAAAGTTGATCACATTTAATAAATAAAACCATTCCAGTTCTATGCCGGGAATTTCTTTAATGGCCATCCGGGCATAAGTGGTATGTAAACCGCTGGTTTTGCCTATCAATCCTGCCAGTACGCCATCTGCTTCATGGGCGGCGCTGGGTTCCTGCACTGTTTTTTCGGGATGCTTTTGCAGGTACTGCCGGCAGAAGTCCGCTACAGTAGGAGCTGTACTGATGCTGGCGTAATGATCCCATTCCGTGATCAATGCAACTAAGGGTGTGGTCATATGAAACGGTTTCGTTGTAAATTTTAATCGGATTCGTTGTTTATTTAACGGAAATATCCTTTCTTTGCAAATATAAACAACGAACCCGTTCAATAAATTTTTTCTCCATGAATCATATTATACTGGAACAGTTATTTGAAGATTGCGCCGCCACTGATTTACCGGCAGTACAGGCGGCGATAAAATACCTGGAACACACTATTGAAAAACATACGGGAAATAAGCAAACGGCCGAGGCCTACCAGGCTCTATTCAGCGGCCGGGAAGATTTATCGCACCTGCAACTAACGGCTGCAGACATGCGCAGCATCACCCGCTTCCTGTTTTTCCTGCTGATGAATTATCCCGACCGTTCTGTTGCCACCGCCAGGTGCCTGGTAAAATGTTATGATAAAACGATGGCCATAGGCATATGTATGGCCATAGAAGCCTACTGGCAGCAATGCGACGAAACAACCTGCTATTTAACAGATGCCATTACCTATGCCGGTTCGTTTGAAGAATTTGATGAAAGGGTAATCACCTTATTCAGGAAACTGAAACATAACGGTTTGCCGGAAACAAAGAAAGCAATGTCGGCCAAGTTTGCGTACTACAAAAAGTTTTATGCGTTCGAAGAATAACCTTGCGAAGGTTATTTCTCAGATCCATCCCAGGGCAAGGAGTGGCTCCCTATTTCCCCGGTTGCATCAGCTGCCTCATTTCCCCCTGGCTAACATAAATTAATTGTCATATTGACATTAATAAAAAAAACTGTATTTTTCCGTTACATATTCCGGCGAGAGGATAATCACGCCTGCCGGAAATAACCACCACGATTATGAAAAATACAGCAACAGGAAGGCCCGGTCAACAGGGTAAGAAGTGCGCATCGGGTTTTATCCGCATCGCATTAGTACTATGTTTCCTCGGCGGAGGTATCGCCAACGCACAAACGAAAAGCAAAAAAATCTCCAAAGACCTCTTTGGTATCTTCTTCGAAGACATCAGCTATGCCGCCGATGGCGGATTGTATGCCGAACTGGTACAAAACAGGTCGTTCGAATATACACCGGCCGATCGCAGGGAATGGCATTCTTTCACCGCCTGGGAATATCTTACCAAAGGGTATGGATATGGAACGGTGTCGGTGGAAAGCAGTCAGCCCCTTCATCCCAACAACCCGCATTATGCCGTACTCCGCATAGATGATCCCGGGCAGGAAGGAGTGGGGCTCCTGAATAAAGGATTCGATGGCATCGTGGTTAAATCCGGCGGACAGTACCGGTTTTCCGTTTTTGCAAAGTTGTTGTCAAAAACGCCTATCCCATTGTCAGTACAATTACGGAGTAAAAAAGGAACAATATATGGAGAAGCCGCCCTTACCGCGGGTTCGGCCGATTGGAAAAAGTATACTGCAGTATTGGAAGCGCAGCAAAACGACGACAGTGCAGTGCTGGTCATTGTTGCCAAAACAGCCGGCGCCATCGCTATAGATATGGTTTCTCTATTCCCCGCCAACACCTTCCACGGAAGAGAGAACGGCCTGCGCGCCGATCTTGGTCAGGCTATCGCCGATCTGCAACCAAAGTTCATGCGCTTTCCCGGCGGTTGCCTGGTACACGGCGATGGACTACAAAATATGTATCGCTGGAAAAATACCATCGGGCCCGTTGAAACCCGGCAGGAACAACGGAACATCTGGAGCTATCACCAATCCGGCGGACTGGGCTATTTCGAATACTTCCAGTTTTGCGAAGACATTGGCGCCAAACCATTGCCAGTAGTGCCCGCAGCAGTGAGCTGCCAGAACTCCGGCGGTACCTGGGCCATTGGCGGCACCGGCCAACGTGGATTACCATTGGCAGAAATGCAGGATTATATACAGGAAGTACTCGACCTGGTCGAATATGCCAACGGACCGGTCACATCGGCCTGGGGAGCTAAAAGAGCCGCTGCCGGGCACCCGGCGCCGTTTCACCTGGAATACCTGGCCATCGGTAACGAAGACAAACAAACCGATGCCTTCCGGGAACGTTTTAAGATGATCTATGATGTGGTGAAACAAAAACATCCCGAAATCACACTCATCGGAACCGTTGGCCCCGCACCAGCCGGAGAGGATTTTGATGCCGGCTGGAAATTTGCTAACCAGCAATCCATCCCGGTGGTCGACGAACACTACTACGAAAACCCGGAATGGTTCCTGGCCAATAAAAACCGGTATAACAGTTACGACCGTACGAAATCAAAAGTTTACCTGGGTGAGTACGCCTCCCGCGCCAATACTCTTTTCAATGCACTGGCCGAAGCGGTATACATGACCGGGCTGGAACGCAACGGAGACGTGGTTTGTATGGCTTCCTACGCCCCGCTGCTGGCAAGAACCAGCCATACCTCCTGGAATCCCAACCTGATTTATTTTACCGGCAACAGCCTGCATCTTACACCAAATTATTATGTACAGCAGCTGTTTTCCAATAACCAGGGCGATGACTATTATCCGGACGTGGTTTCCTGTTCTTCCGCTGATGCCACTGTGGCAACTTCCTGTGTAAAAGACAGCAAAACAAACGATATCATTTTAAAACTAGTAAACGCCGGAGACACCCCGGTAACGGTAAAAGCGAACCTTTCCCGTTTCGGGCACTTTGACAACAACGCCACCCTGACCACGGTTACAGGCGGCGACCTAAAAGCCGTGAATGTGGAGAAAACAACGGGTACTTACAAAGTAAGTAAAGCGATCGTCTACGAAATGGCGCCGCATTCTTTGTCTGTTATCCGTATTAAAATAAAAAAATAATGGCATAAGTTCATTTCCACCACCATTTTCCAGGACGATAAATGACGGGCTGCTAAGATAGCTGCGATAACGCGCCCAGGGCAATTTCCGCCACTCCCAGATCCAGACCGGCATCATCGCCGTCGTCGAGGATCCAGGTGGCGGAAAGTCCTGCCCATGCCACAATCCATTCCAGCAGGTGCTTGAGCGGAATGCCCGACTCCGCGGAAATAATACCGGCCTGTTTTATCAGCCGGCCATCGGCCAGCGCCGTGTCTATATCCGGGTTGCATAAAATATTGGCAAAATCGAAGGCCCGTTCGCCGACCAGCCGTTTAGGATCAATGGCTACCCAGCCACGTGTGTCAGAATGAATAATATTTTCGTGATGAAGGTCGCCGTGTAAAACGGAAACATCATTTTGCCGGGCCAGCAATTGCTTTGCCATGGCCTCGCAGGTAACGATTAATGGACCATATTTATCGCCTGCCTTAAACAGGTCATTAAACCAAACGGTCAGCGGAATTAGCTCTGGTAAAGGTTTTTTAAAAACGCAGGAGTCCCTTCATGTAAAACGGGTTGCAGTAAACTGCAGTGAGTGAAAAAAGAATCGCCATCCGGTATTAGCTTCCATTCATGAAGATATTGCTGCCGCTGTATTTCAGCGGTCTTTTGCAGGGTTTCCAGATCTTGCAGCATGGTTCAAAATTAAGGTGTAAATATACAGAATCCCTGTTTCTGAGCATGCAGGTGCATGGCTAATGTAAACTCACTACACGGGACATTTTCCAGTTGCCGCCCACCTGTTTCCAGATAATAATAAATTTACTCGCTTTGGAAGGCGTTCCCACCGGTTCACGGTTGTTATGGAATTTGTGATAACCGATTTCTACTGCCCCATAATTATGGATGGGGTATACTTCTATACTGCCGGGTACGATCTCCCTCGTTACCTTACCACAAATATTTCTTTTTATAGAAGCGATCATCTCTTCCCTGGAAGTATTCACGCCCGTTCTGTCATGATAAAACTCAATGGTATCGGCCGTCATAGCATCCATCTTTTGCAGGTTGCAGGTATTGTACGTGTCAAAATAAAGACTATCCATCCGGGCAATCACGTCATACAACGGCTCTTCTGATGGGTTATAAGGTTCCGGGACATATCGTGCAGAAGGATCATTGTTAAAATGCGTTTTTACCTGGAAATCCATTTCCGTAGTCATTTTCCACTCACCATCCTTTTTCTTCCAGGTGCGGGAAAACTTCGACTCTTCTACCTGTTTTTCCTGCTGACCACTAACGGCCAGGTATAAACGTTGTATGCCGGTTTGGATCGCCTCATCATTATTTACTGCAAACGCCTGCAAACTTCCCTTTACAATTTCGCGGCGCATACGGTTATTCCTGTTGGCGCAAAAACGTTGTATGTTCCCAACAAAATTCGCCCTGCTCTGATCCATGGTCAAACCATCATACCCGTTGTCGTGGTAAAACACAAAATCTTTCGATAATACCTTGTCCAATGCCTCCACCTTACAGCTATTGAAAGCGATGTCGAACAGTAAACTATCCTTATTCGCCAGGGCCGCAAAAAGCGCATCGGATGCTTTGGCCGATTGTGCAGCTGCCTGCCGGGTACCCGATAAAAAAACAATTAATGACAGTGTAAAATTATATAATATGATCCTTCTTTTCATGTTGGTTGATTTTTAAGTCAATGTGACTATGGGATTATTGCTATGCAAAGATATGTGTTTTTAATAGTAGTATGTAATGCATATTAGCTAAAATAATGAAAAGCGTGACTAGCGGCAACCGATGAGGCTGAGTGGTACCCCCGGTAATCAGACCGGCTCCGGACTAACGGCAACGCCTCTTCGTTCATATCCATCCCGTAAAGAAAACGTTTGGTCACATTTGTCAACCGCTGCATCACATTCCGCAGAAACACTAAACAGGAAAGCTAATCTTGCAAAAAAAGCCGCACTATGAAAAAACTAGTATTGACCTTGTGTTTATACCTTTCCGCATTGCCGGCATTTAACCAAAGCCTGGTGGCCTTTGGGCAGCGCGACAGTATCTATTCTTCCATCCTGAAAGAAAACAGGCCATTGTGGATATACAGTCCCCCGGTAGATACCACCTGGTTTGTAAAACCGGCCTACCCCGTGGTATACGTTCTCGACGGCGATTTCCATTTTGCCTCCATCTACGCCATGATACAGGAACTGGGTATCACCAACGGCAACACCGCACTTCCACAGATGATCATTGTTGGTATTCCAAACACCAACGGTAACCGTACCAGGGATCTTACCCCCACCGCAGATACCACACAGGGTAATTCCGGTGGGGGCGAGGCTTTTACCGCATTCCTGGAAAAAGAGTTACAACCTTATATCAATCATAAATACCCGGTAGCGCCCTATAATATCCTCATAGGGCATTCCCTGGGTGGGTTGCTGACGACCAATACCTTACTGAAGCATACGTCCTTATTCAACGCCTATGTAGCCATAGAGCCCAGCATGTTCTGGAACCACCACCAGTTGCTGATGGCGGCCGACACCCTTTTGCAACAGGATAAATTTAAAGGGAAACGTTTCTTCCTGGCGCTGTCCCATACCATGAAGCCGGATCTTGATACCCAACAGGTAAAAAATGATCCCGATTTTGGCGCCATACATACCAGCGACATCCTGAAACTGTTGGAGAAGTTAAAGAAATACAGCAGTAATCATCTCGCCTGGAATTTTAAATATTATGAAGATGATGATCATAACTCCATCCCGTTTGTGGCCATGTACGACGGACTAAGGTCTGCTTTTCCGGGCAACCGTTTTCCCACTTATCTCTACTTCGGAAAAAGCGATAATGTCGACTCCCTGAAAACGCTGATCATCCGCCACTACCAGTTACTCTCTGCGCAAAGAGGTTACAGGGTACGCCCATCAGAACAAACCTTTAACGAATTTGGTTACCGCCATTTGCAGGAGAAAAATTTTGAAAAAGCAAAGATGTTCTTCCAGCTGAACATCAACTATTTTCCTGAAAGCTTTAATACCTACGATGGTATGGGCGACTATTACAACGAAATACATAATATGCCACAAGCCATCACTTACTGGAAAAAGGCACTCTCGCTGCGCAACAGTCCAGAAATAAAAGAAAAGATAGAAAAGGCAGCTCCGCATCAACCATAAAAAATTTATCAACTGGAACACAAGTAACAGCAAGTATAAAACAGGTAGCGGAGGGTATACCTGCGGCCTGTTTCTTTTTTCCTTATCTTTATAAGGCATTATATCCCAATATATCCTTACTAAAGCTTTTCAGAGTAGCCATTATTAATCCTTAACAGCCCCTTTATGTTACGCCACTTTAGTCGGATGTCCGCCTGTATTATGTGTATGTCATTAATGGTCTTTGTCAGTAAATCCAAGGCCCAGCAAGCATTTACGCGACTGCAACAATCTGTAGACAGCTCTTATGGGTATGCTGCCCATAACCCCGTGAGGTTGAAAAACGGGAATACCAATAAGAGTATTATTAACGGGATGAATTACCTGTCAGGCCTGCTCACGGCCAACAGGCAACGCCTGGAACTTGTAACACGCAGCGCTGTGCCGGATCCAGGGGCCACGCAGGCGGTTGTGAACGACCGTTTTACCGGTGGGCCACTAAATGCCAAGGCGGGTATCCTGGACAAATATGTGTTCCTTACTGCCGATACAAAAGATACCGTTACTCTCTTTATCGACATCTATAACAAAGGAACTGTGATGTTGCCGGTTGGGTTAAGATATGAGACGCCATAGCGGGCAGCTGTTCAATAAAAAAGGGGAATAACAAGCGTTATTCCCCTGGTAATGAGCTTTTTATTTTACTACTCAACAGGTTGCAGGTACTGTGCATATGCATAGCCCTCTTCACCGGCATCAGTACGGATCAACCACCACTGATCGCTTTGTTTGCTGATCATGGAAACGATTTCTCCGTGCGCCGCTTTGCCTACAATTGGCTGGTCGGTGCCCGGACCCTTACGGATATTCAGGTTGGTAGATTCAGTTACTACTTTCAATTTAGCGCCCGCAACAGCAGTAGCCACATTTATATTCATTACTACATCACCGGTGAGGAAGTTGGGGTCAATCTTTCCGTAGATATCCCACAACTGGTCCTTTACAGCGCCGCTCGGTGCTTCACCATCTATATGCAGTACACCATCCTGTTCATTCACCTGAAGATTGTTGGTGCCGCCAGATTTTGCTGCATCGATCAGTTCTTTGTATTTATCCTGTAATGCCATGGTTGTTGTATTTAGGGGTGAACATTATTTTACTTTCAAACCGGAAGCATCTACTTTTTTAGGCTTCAATGCATCCAATGCTATTTTCAGCTTTTTCCAACGGTCAGCTTTTGACTCACCGGTAATGATAATCACACTGTCTTTAACATCAGCGGTGATGCCGGGGAAATCTTTTACGATAGCTTCAACGCCGGTTTTTAAAGCAGCATCCGCAGTAGCAGCAGCATCAGGTGCTGGCGGCGGTGGTGGCGGGGCAGCAACAGTAATGTTGTTGACAACACTTTTCACGCCCTGGGTTACTTTGGCAGCATTCTCTGCAGCATCCTTGTCTGCCTGGCTGGTTACAGTACCGGCAAGCGTTACCACACCATCTTTTACATCCGCACTAATGCCTGGGGTTGACTGTAATGCAGTGGTTACAGTGGCTTGTATGTCTGCGTCCTTGGGTTTTCCCTTGCAGGAAATCATAAACATCAGTCCCGCGGAGAGGAGCACTGTGGTAAGGTGTTTCAGTTTCATAATCATACTGAGGTTTTAGTGATGAAAAATTACTCTTTAAGTTAAGTATCTTTTTTCACCTGGCAATAATACTGCCATATGTTGTTTATTTTTTAATAAACACGATCCTCGCATGTTTTTTTACCGCAACTCCCGATACGGGTGTTATCGTTTTAAGCTGGACCGTGGTAGTAATAAGCTGTTTATCCTGTACATCCGACAACTGCCATTTCTCCAGTTTTTTACGGCGTGCGTCCATGATTACCAGCTGCTTTTCATTTTTACGGTATTCCCAAAAGATCGCTATGGTTTCATACGTAACAATAAATGGAGCGCCGGGTAACGGGGTCGTATATACGTTGCCGAGCGGCATACCTGGCCGCCATCTTGATAGCTGGTCATCAGGGACGGTGATATTGCCTTTCAGTACTGCCTTGCGGAAGGTGCCGGTACGATTACTGTGTAATTCATAACAAAAATTGCCGGCCGCCCTGACACTGTCGGCATTAATTGCCGGCCAGCCGTTAGCTGTCTGTAATTGTATAATAGATTGCCAGGATCCCGCCAATGGCTCTTCATCCTGGTGAAGCCCTTCTTTTTTACAGGATATCCCAAAGGTTACGATAATAAAGAATAGGGACAATCTCTTTAGCATAACAGTACTTTTATAGATCTTAAGCTTACAACATTACATTATTACCCCGAAAAATTGCACTGCTTTCCCAGCTTGAAAAGAATTTCAAACTTTTTTAACATTCCTTATGGAATTATTTCCCCACCTGCATCATGCGGCCGGATGCGGTATCATATATTCCGGCATTTTCTTATTAAAATTTGTATATCAATGTGTTGTAAATTAAAATCCATGTTATGAAGAAACGATATACCGGGTAATACGCCCTGCTAAAACATTATAACTACCTATTATATTGACAAATATAAAAATGTATACCTTGAAATTTCTCCTGGTACTGTTGCTATTACCCTGCTGTTTACTGGCCCAGCATAATAAGGTGGTAAACCCGGTTTATTCAGACGACTATCAACGCCTGATTGCCGTCGATTCCACATCGCCGGTAGTTACACCCAACTCCCGTTTAAACACCCTTACCATAAAAAGATGGTTTGACCCAAAATACGGGATGCAGACCGTTTACGTACGCGGCAAAACGCTCCGGATGCAACCGTACTATCCAAGGGTACTGCAGATCAGCGGAAGTTATAACGCCACCGTTGCACTGAAAACAACCAACCGCCTGCCGGCACTGCAAACGGCCTATGTACAGGGCCGGTCAGAACAAGGAGTGTTGACATGGCGCGGCCCCGAAACCAATGAAGTGTTTAGCTTCGGCCCCGCACGGGCATCACTCGAATTCGACGGACAACCTTATTCCTGGGACATCAACGGAAAACTGGTACCCACCGGCACCGGTAACGGACATAACGCTACCGCCTATATGAATAATATATTCAGAACAGGCAGCCTCTTTTCCCAGTCCTTCAGTCTCCAGGCCAACCTGCTCGAAAACCATATACTGGCCCGGGAATTCAGTATCAACCTGGGACAGATCAGCGAAAATACCTTTATCCGTCATAATACCAACGATACCAAGAATCTGGAAGTATCCCTGGGCGCCACGATAAAATGGTTGCACGTGGTGGGTAAATATACCTATGCGGCCGACCGGTATTCCAATGCCAACAGGAACGGATTCCTTAACCACACTTACCAGCAGAGCATAATTACACCCGTTAGCTTCGATAACGGGCAGGGATACACGCTGGGAACCGGTCAACGCAGCTACAGCCGCCTGGCCGATAATCCGGATTTCCTGTTGCAGGATAACGGCAACTATTTTAAAGCCAACCGGCAACAGGGGAGTCTCCTCGTTGAACGGAACGAATACGCCAAAGTGAAATACAGGCTTACACAATCGTTCGATCACAAAACGGAAAACAGCAGCGAAGGCTATAAACCCGGCAGCGCAGCTTTTCCGGACGGTCGTTTGCTGCTGAGAAACAAGGAAGACAAGCTATACCAGCTGAAAGCAGCGGCTTCCTCCAATATTTCGTATGGCCGTTACGATTGGAGAGGAGCGTTTTCCGCCACCTATATTTTTGCGGCAGCCCAATCTGCCATCCGCTACCAGGAGCCCTACAACAGTTATCTCTACCAGCGCAACACCCATGAGGCAATTGCCAATTACATCACCTGGCATGATATACGCCAATGGCATATAGGCCTCGAACTGGGTAATAAAGTCTATGTATCCAATACCTCAACAAAGCATAATTTCTTCCTGCCAATGGCCGACCTTTCGGTGAAATTCCTGCCACAATACCGTTCAGGCACAGAGCTTTTGCTTAAAACATCTTTTTCCCGCTCCAATGCAGAACTGAATATTGATAAATCCCTTTCGTATATCAACCTCCTGCGCTATTACACAGCAGCAGCCGGAAGCTATTTCCCCGCGCAGGAAGTAAACAGCTTCGACCAACTGGCGCCGGTCCGTCACAAAAACTGGTCGGGTAGCATCGGTGGCAGCTACAAATCGCGGGTAACATTTACCGCCGGGGTATTTAGCCGCCTGGTGGAACAGGACCTGCTCCCCATATACGAAATCGATCGGTGGGTATTAAAAAACGCCGGCGACTACCGGACCAATGGTATCGATATAGAGTTAAAGGTACTTGACTGGGGAGGCCGGGATCATAAGATAACGACTACGCATACACTGAGTTTCTATGCTTATAAAAATAAGGTGACGAAAGTAACGGAAGGTTACAACTATATACCCATGGGAGGATTCAGCGATGTGTACACTACGTTCATAAAAGGGCAGCCACTGGGTGTCATCACTGGCAGCACCTGGCTGCGCGATGCCCATGGTAACCGGGTAATAGGCCCCGACGGATTTCCATTAGTAGCAAAAGATCCGGGCATTATAGGAAACCCCAACCCGGATTTTGTGATGAAACTTAACAGTATGCTGCGCTGGAAGCGGTTTATACTGGACGCTGCACTGGAATGGAAAAAAGGCGGCGACCGCTGGAATGGTACACAAGCCGTACTCGATTTCTACGGCAGATCCCAACGGTCAGCAACTGACCGCACTATCACCAATTATATTTTTCCCGGCGTGCAAATGAATGGCAGCCCCAATAACACCCCGGTAGATTTTTATAATCCCAAAATTCCGGTTATAAGTAACCGTTGGGTAAGATATGGCTACAGCGGCGTGGCGGAAGACTATATAGAAAAGGCGGACTGGCTTCGTTTAAATTCAATAAAACTAAGCTACAGTCAACCATTCAAACGTGTTATACAAAAGCTGACCCTGAGCGCCTACATCAATAACATCAGGTTGTGGACACCCTATAGCGGTGTAGATCCGGAACAACTGTTATTTGATCAAACCAGCACCATGGGCCTCGATTTTTTTAATCTCCCCGCTACTAAAACATATGGTTTTAATGTATCCCTTCAATTCTGATAATATGAAAAATATCATCTGTTGCATCGGCATGTTCCTGTTAACCACCTTTACGGCTATGGCACAGCTGCCGGATTATACAAAGTATAAAGAGAAGATCTATATACATACCAGCCATGTATTTTTTCAACCCGGGCAGGATGTATTCTTTAAGCTTTACCTGGTCAACGCCCGTGATCAGAAACCCGCTACGCTCAGTAAAGTGGCCTTTGTGGAGGTATTGGACCCCTCCGGTAATGTAGTCAGAAAGTTAACCTACGAAGTAACAGATGGGTTTACCCAGGGTTCTTATACTTTTGAAGACAACGCCCCCGGTGGTATTTATAAACTCCGGGCCTATACCACCTGGATGCGTAATGAAAATGACAGCTCCTTTTTTGTAAAGGAACTGACCCTCCAGAAGGTAATAGCACCAAGGGTTTTAATGAAACTCGATTTTCCAAAGAAAGGCTACGGTCCCGGCGATGAAGTGACCGCCGATTATTCCATCCGCAATTTGTCCGATCAGCCCATCGGCAACTACCGCGCCGGTTATAAGGTATCATTAGGCGGTAAAGTTGTGCGCACGGAACAGTTAACCACCAACGCGGAAGGAAAAGCACAACTGAAATTCAGGCTTCCTGACACACTCAATACCACAGATGGTTTGTTAAATGTTACCGTCGATTATGATGCGTATAAAGAAGCCATCTCCCGCAGCATCCCGATTGTATTGAATAAAATTGACCTTCAGTTGTTACCCGAGGGAGGATCACTGGTAGCAGGACTCACCGGCAATATTGCCTTCAGGGCCATCAACGAACATGGTAAACCGGTAGATATAAAAGGAGAAGTATGGGATGATGCAGGTAATAAACTTTCCGCCTTCGAAAGTTATTATGCCGGCATGGGTAAGTTTCCTTTTACGCCTACTGCCGGGAAAAACTATACTGTAAAAATCACTTCACCACTGCATATTACGCAGCAATATGCTTTTCCCGCGTTTGCAACGGAAGGGGTAAGCATGAATTTTGTAAAAACGGGGGAGAAGTTACTACTCAACATAGCTGCCAGTAACGCGGAGGAACTAACGCTGGCAGGACAAACAAAAGGCGTTGTTTATACTGTCAAAGAGCTGAGTGTAAAGAAAGGCCGGCAAACCATTGAAATCGACCAAACCCTTTTTCCTACCGGGATTGCCAGGTTTACGCTTTCACGGAAAAACGGGTTACCACTGGCGGAGCGACTGGTTTTCCTGAATAAGTATAATACCCTGCAGGTAAAAATATCAACAGATAAGTTGCAGTACCTGCCGCGGGAAAAAGTAATACTAACCCTCAAAACTACCGACAGCAAAGGCATGCCGCTGCCATCCAATTTATCGCTGGCGGTAATGGACGATAAGCTCTGGTCTTACGCGGATGATAAACAGGATCATATTCTCTCCTGGCTATTGATGAGCTCTGAACTGAGTGGTAAAATAGAAGAGCCGCTATTTTATTTTAAGAGAGATGAACCCAAAGCAGATCCTGCGCTTGACCTCGTGATGCTTACCCATGGCTACCGGTATTTTAAGTACCTCCCGGAATTACAAGGTACCCCAACTTTGAAATACCTGCCGGACGAAGGCTATGTGATAAGTGGCACCATTACCGACCTGCAACAGCAGCCAATAAAGGCTACGGTATTCCTGGTAAATATGGGAGTAAAAAATAAAGCGCTGCAAATGAATACAACAGAAGATGGCGAGTTCTTTTTCTCCGGCCTGCATGACCGGGCCAGCTATTACCTGATTGCCAAAGCTGCCGGCCGGAAGGGAAACGTTCATATCAATGTTGAGCAGAACGGCATAGACAATAACCGGATCCGCACCAGGAAGTTGTTAGCGGAAGAAGTCAGCTTTAAGGAATATACCGGTATACGGCCCGCAGCGAAACAACAGGAATACGCCAAAGCAACGAAAATCATACAACGGGAGAATGATTCATTGTTACACCCCTTTGGTAATGATAAAGCCGCCCTCAATGAAGTGGTAGTAGTTGGCTATGGTGCACAAAAAAAAGAAGTAAGGATCGGATCAGTGGCGATCATCGCTGCCAATGATCTTCAACTGCAGCCCAATGTGCAGACGGCCCTGCAGGGCGCCGTGGCAGGCGTGCAGGTGATACGGCAGGCCAACCCGGTCGACAACCGGCAATTCATGATCAGGGGCAACGCGTCACTCACCGGCAATAATAACCCCCTGTTTATCATTGACGGGGTAGCATTTAATGGCATGCTGGAATCCCTGAATCCCAACGATATTGAATCGATCGAAGTGTATAAAGATGGTATGGCGCAGGGTATCTATGGCAGCCGCGCTGCCAACGGCGTGATCCTGATCACCACCAAAAAAGGGGGCAGCCGTATCAGCCTTGGATTGAATAAAGCCAATTACTACAACACGAAATATGTTCCTGGTATCAGCGATCAGTATTCGGTGGTGAGAATGTTTTATGCGCCGCAGTACGCCAGCACGGAAACGACTGTGCGGGACGACTTCCGCGAAACCATTTACTGGAACCCGGTGGTGCAAACAGATAAAGAGGGCAACGCTACCATGGAGTTCTATAACTCCGATGCTGCGACCACTTTCCGCGCCGTCGCCGAAGGAATTGCCTGGAACGGAAAACCCGGCAGGGCGGAGGCTACCTGGTCTGCAAAAAATGCCTTACAGATAGATGCTAAAATACCTCCTTATCTGACCGTTGGCGATCATGCACTGGTACCGCTGGTGCTTAAAAATAACGGGGCTTCCAGCCTGGAACTGGACATCAGCCTGGAACTGCCGGAACAACTGAGCGCGGGTCAGTATGAAAAAAAGGTGGTGCTCGCGGCTGCCAGTTCCCGGCAGGTACTGATTCCGCTGGAAGCCATCGGCCCTGCTCAGGGAGATGTAAAATTTACTGTGAATGGCGCCGCCGGCACAGAAACGTTGTCGTTGCCGGTAACGGCCACAGAAAAAGGATTCCCGGTGTTTAACACGTTTTCCGGCGATAAACCGGCCACTCATTCATTCGCCCTTGGAGAGCCGGTAAAGGGCAGCCTCAAAACAGAACTGCAGGTGTTTGCTACCCTGGAAGGGCAATTGCTGGATGGCATAGCATCCATGCTGAAGGAACCTTATGGCTGCTTCGAACAAACTTCTTCCACTACTTATCCCAATATTTTTATCCTCAAATACCTGCGCGAATCAGGCAAGTCAAACCCGGAGGTAGTGGCAAAAGCCATGAAATATATAGAAGCAGGCTACAAAAAGCTGATCAGCTTTGAAACATCGGAGCGGGGCTTTGAATGGTTTGGACATGCACCGGCACATGAAGCACTCTCAGCCTACGGCCTGCTCGAGTTTACAGATATGCAGGCGTTCATCCAGGTCGACAAAGAAATGCTGGCCCGCACAAAAGCGTTCCTGCTGAGCAGAAGAGATGGCGAGGGTGGTTTCAAACTTGCATCCGGCGGGTACGACCGGTTTGCATCTGTTCCCAATGCGGTAGCTAATCCATATATTGTATACGCCTTAACGGAGGCAGGAATAGGGAGGGAGATACAGCAGGAATACGATACGGCCCTGCAAAGAGCGCTGGCTTCAAGGGATGCTTACCAGATGGCACTGATGGCCCTTGCCGCCAGTAACATGAAAATCAGCAGCGATTTTCAACAGCTGATGCAGGCGCTGAAAACAAGCTATGAAAAAAATAATTTCGCCGCGAGTACAACGGTGGTGAATTCCAGGGATGCCTCGCTGCGCGTTGAGTCGTTAGCGTTATATGCCCTGGCGCTGCTGCGGGATACTAATCCGGATATGACCACCATTACATTTATCATCTCCAAAATATTATCCGGGAAAACATACTACGGGTACGGCTCTACGCAGGGGACGGTGCTGGCACTCAACGCCATTGTGGAGTATATGAAACTAAAACAGAAAGCTGCGGCTGCGGGTACCATTGATTTTGAAGTAAATGCCGAAAAGGTAATGGCAGGCAACGATTTTGCTTCCCTGCTGAAACCCGGCGCCAACACATTTGCAGTGCACTACAGCAACGGGAAAACAGGTGTTCCCTATAATCTGCAGTTGTCTTACTACACCATGCAGCCGCCTAACAGTGACAAAGCTGATCTGCATATCAGCACCAGCCTCGCCGATACCCGCACCAAAACCGGTGAAACCGTACGAATGAAAATTGAGGTGAAAAATGAAAAGGATATCCTGCAACCCATGTCTATCGCGAAAATTGGTATACCCGCCGGCCTTTCCTTACAACCCTGGCAACTCAGGGAATTGAAAGAAAAAGAGGCGGTAGCCTATTACGAAATATTCGATAACTACCTCGTGCTCTACTGGATGGGATTCGGTCGCCATGAAGCCAAAACGGTCAACCTCGATCTGAAAGCCGATGTGCCAGGCACCTACAAAGCCAAAGCCAGCAACTGTTACCTGTATTACACCCCTGAATACAAAAACTGGAATGAAGGCACGGCAATAACGATCCAGCCATAGCCCGGTATTCCTATACCTATTCCTTCCGCAGCGTTATCCCGAAAGGGAGCGCTGCGGATTTTTTGTATCGCGCCATCTTCTTATCATCATCAAAAAAGAAAATCATGATAACCAGGAAATACCTTATTTTAGTATTTAGATAGTTGTCTAAATATGTACCAATGAATAACGTTTTTAAGGCGCTCAACGACAAAACCCGCCGGGATATCCTGGAACTGCTCAAAAAAGAGGACATGACTGCCGGCCAGATCGCCGATCACTTTAGCTTTTCAAAACCAACCATCTCGCATCATCTCGATTTGCTGAAACAGGCAGAACTGTTGACCAGCGTGAAAAAGGGGCAATACATTTTTTATTCCCTCAACACCACGGTGATGGACGAATTATTAAAATGGATGTTGCAGTTTACCGCAGATAAGATACCCCTTACCCCGAAAAGAAAACCCGGCTATGAAGGAAAATAAATGGTTAAAGGAAATTCCGCTGATCGTACTGATGCTCTGTCCCCTCGGTGTATACTGGTATTTGAAGCCGCTGCTGCCGGACCTGCTGCCTTCGCATTATACCATCGATCAAAGTGGTCACTGGGTGGTGGATGGACGTATGTCGCCCGGGGGCCTGGTGGGTGGAATGTTGCTTGCATCGGTCATCACTTATCTCTCGCTACACCTCGTCCTGTCTGTAAAAAAATGGCAGCCGGCTATTCAGCAACAGTCAGCACTGCTGGAGCCGGCGATCTATATAGTAAAGGCCGGTTTGGCCCTGTTATTCGCGGCTGTCCCTGTATATACCATGCTGACAGCCACAGGTAAATTAACAGGTGGAGCGGTATGGGGTTATATCGGCAGTATTGTATTATTGATACTACTTAACTGGTTTATATACCGTTTGTATTCGGTGACGTACCGGAATAGTGAAGACAGGCCGCTCTCACATCAGCACTATGTGATCATATGGGTAGGCACGCATATCGTTGTGTCGTTAGCCCCCTTGTGCATGCTGTTGCTGGCAGGAAAGGTGGATATAGGGAGAATGATACCGCAGTTTACCCTCGTATTCCTGGCGGTATGCGGTAACCTGTTGTACAATGTGCGGCCTAACACATATATGGGCATCCGCACGCCGTGGACGCTGAGAAATGAAACGGTGTGGCGTAAAACGCATCGCCTCGGAGGTGTAGTGATGTTTGTGCTGGGCACTGCGGGCTTTATAGCAACATTGCTCGCAAGCAGATCATGGGCGCATATCATCCTGTTGTTGGTATTGATTGTCAGCATGCTGATATCTACTATTTATTCTTACATCATTTATAAAAAAATAATCCACTAATCCTGATCATATGAAACGATTATTTATCCTCGTCTTGTTATGCGGCGCTATATATTCAGCTGCTGCACAGCAAAAAGAAGCCATTGTAAAAGACTTTTTTGAACAGATGGGCGCGGGCAATTATACGGGCGCTACAAAGTACATGCAAACCAGTATGCTGCAAAAAGTAAACGCGGACATGCTGAAAGGTGTGTGGCAACAACTGGAGCAGCAGCATGGGAAGTGGGAGGCTGTTGTCTCACAAAAAATAATATTTGATGGCAGAAACTATATCATAACCGCCGGCAATAACTTTGAACGGGCGCTGCTGCAGTTCCGGGTAGCATTGGACAGTACCAATAAAATAATAGGGTTCTTCCTGATAGGAGCGAAAGATAAACAGGTGATATATAGTCGTAATGAAACGCCGGATACTATTCAGACTACCGATGGTGGCATATTATACGGCACGCTTACCCAGCCGGAAGGTATACAGCATGCCCCGGTGGTACTCATTATAGCGGGCTCCGGCCCTACAGACCGTAACGGCAATAGCTTATTTGATCTGGGTCCCAACGGATATTCCTATCGTCAGCTGGCGGAAGGCCTGGCCGCCAATGGCATTGCCTCGCTGCGCTACGATAAACGCTGGGTAGGTCAGAGCACTGGCTTTGCCAGGGCGCCGGTGTTTACCACGCTCGACGATTATACCAGTGATGCCATCAGCTGTGTACAGCATCTGCAACGCAGCGGAAAATTCCAGGCGGTTTCCGTCATTGGGCACAGCGAAGGAGGCCTTATCGGTCTCATGATGGCAAAGGACATCCCCTTTAAATGCCTGATTTCTCTATCTACTCCCGGCGAATCCATGGATAAGGTAGTGCTGGAACAACTGAAACCCAGGCTGTCAGATACCCTGTACCGGCAGGCAGCAGTTATTTTAAACGACCTGAAGGAAGATAAGGCGCCTGCCAATGTCCCGGATCAGCTGAACACTATTTTTAATCCCAATAACTTTACCTTCTGGAAAAGCACGTTCCATTTCGATCCCTGTGCATTGCTCCCCGTAGCCAAAATGCCGGTGCTCCTCGTTGGCGGTACGGCCGATGTACAGGTAAAACCAGCCCAGGTAACGCTTCTTAAAGGATGCAAACCCGGTACCAATGCCGTTATGATCAACGGAATGACCCACCTGCTGAAAAGCAGCAACGCCGTTTCCCCGGATAATAAATCCCCCTTACCTTTGTCGCCGGAATTGTTGCCGGCCCTGGTGTCTTTTGTAAAGCAATAATTTTTTTTCAATGATATAAGGGTATTTCCTTATGAAGGTGTATTAATAACGTACAACAGCAAAGAGGGCCTTTGAAGAAAGATAAACTGGCGATACAGATCGAACAATACTTTCATACCTGGTATGAGGGACTACACCGCTATGCCTTTACAATCCTGAAAGATAATGATGATGCAAAAGATGCCGTGCAGGCTGTATTCCTGAAGCTCTGGGAAAAAAGAGATACAATAGACGAGGATCAGTCTGTAAAATCATACCTGTATACTGCGGTATACAATTATTGTTTGAATATTAAGAGACATGATAAAATAAAAGCCCGTTATGTATCGGAAAACAGTGGCATAGCTTCAGATCCCGGCAATGAGTTGCAGGGGAAGGAAGCGAACCGGCGGATCATGGAGCAGATTGCCGCCCTCTCCCCCCAATGCCGGCTGGTGTTTACAAAAAGCCGGTTTGAAGGAAAGAAGTATACTGAAATAGCCGCCGAAATGGGGCTTTCTGTTAAAACGGTCGAAACACAAATGGGCAAAGCGCTAAAAATATTACGGGAAAAATTATTGGATCTGTTGATCAGTCTTATTATTTTCTTTCTCCTGTAAAAATATTATTTCAAATGAAGAGTCCCGGTCATATACAAGTCGATGATGAATTACTGGCAAAGTACCTTTCCGGGGAAGCTTCCCCGGAAGAGGCCATGGCAGTGGATGATTGGGCGGATGCTTCCGGGAGCAACCGCGCAGTATTTGACCAGGCCGCCAGGCTATGGGCGCAAACATCCAACGGCAATACCTGGCAACTACCCGATAAACTGGCGGTGCTGGCTGCTATAAGAAAAACGCAAAAACCAGTTAAAATAGCTTCCGTCAACCTGCGCCGCTGGAGTGTAGCCGCCGCTGTTTTGCTGCTGTTAGCTGCGGCCGGCTTTTACCAATTGCTGCATAAAACAGCTGCACCCGCGGTGCTGCAATGGGTAACGCGGCAAGCTGATAACGCTGAATTACGCGACACCTTACCAGACGGCTCCCTCATAACCCTCAGCAATCCGGCAGCCATCAGGTATGTAGCCGGTTTTGACGGCAATACACGTACCGTTTATTTAACAGGAAACGGCCACTTTGATGTAACATCCGATCCCGGGAAGCCGTTTATAGTAGACGCCGGCGATATCACGATAAAAGTACTGGGTACGGCATTTGATGTGCGGCAGGACAGCAGCGTTATCACTGTAGCAGTAGCCTCCGGCGCAGTGAGCATGTACAGGGATAGCAGCAACCTCACGGTAAAGGCGGGAGAAACAGGTATCTATGACCGGCGTCTTCAGCAATTTCGTATGGCCGTGACAGATAGTATTGCCCAACCCGGAGGAAAGTCCTTTAATTTTACCAATGCAAGTCTGAAATCAATAGCAGCTGAACTGGAAAAAGCATATGGCATTAAGGTGGTCTTTAAAAATAAAAGACTGGAAACCTGCACCATGAGCAGCACCTTCGACAACAAATCAGTAGAATTTATTTTTGAGGTTATATCAATTACATTGAATGTCCAATACAGGATCGAAAAAGATACCGTATATATCAGTGGTAGCGGATGCAATTAGTCGTATAAAGTATGTGATGGCACTGTTGATCCCCATCATAGCCGTATCTGTTTGTAGCGCGCAGCAAAACCGGGTGAACCTGCAACAAAAAATTAAGTTGCCGGTGGTTCCCGTCCGGTTTGATTCCCTGCTTAGTATGGTCAGCCGCCAAACCGGGGCCAGGTTTTCGCTGAACACCCGTAAATATCCGCCTTCCCGGATCATTCCCATATCTAAAGGCACCATGCCGGTAAGGCAATTGCTCAATACTATTAATGAACGCACCGGTATATATTATACAGTGCTCGGGGGGCATATCATCTTTGTGGATCAGCCACCCCGGCCCAAAAAAATAATAACTAAAGTACATGCGCCAGCTAAAAAGCAAACCACTGAGGTATTGCTGAAAGCACCATCAGGGTTGCTTTTACAGGCGCTGTCGCCATTGCCGTCGATCTATTTACCTTACAGTGCCGCAGATACATCTTTTAAAGATGTTGTAAAACAAACGCTTCCCGATTCCCTTGGAAAGCCCGACTCCACTGGATTATCTAAATATACCAACACGGATACAGCGCGGCGCCTGAACGCATTTACGGGTCGCTTTTCAGGCCCTTCCCTGCATTGGGGCTGGGGTAGCAGGCAGGAAGATACGCTGGAACATAACGACCTCGTTTTTAAGTGGACCGATTCCGCCGGGCACATAAACACGGCAACAACGATTCCGCCGATGAAAGCGGTAACGACAAAAAATGCCGGCGCTGCTCCGCGGTCATCTATCATATCCGGCATCAACACTATTTTGCAAAATACATTTTCCAATCGCTATCAAAGACCTGCTGCACTGGGCTCAGAAGGCCGCCGCCAGCAGGGGGCGTTTTCCTTTCTTGTAAATACCGGTGTTAGTGCCGATGAAGTATATTATGCCAATCCTACTATACAAATGGGTTTTCCTTTCCTGTATGGCATCGCTTCCTGGAGCACCAATTTTAAAGTGTCGGGTTTTCGGTGGGGTGGCGGGATATCTGCACGCGTTGCAGAAGACTGGCGTATACACCTGCAGGCAACTACCGGTAGTCAGCAGGAATCATTTGATACCGTGGGTGTGCCAAGAATGTTAAAAACACGCCTGCTGAAAGTAGGCCTGCTGGCAGAACGGCAGTTGAATGAACGGCTTCGTATACAGGCCGGCGTGGTATGGAATAACCTGTTGATCCGTTACCAAGGCGATTCTTCACTGACGCCTTCAACTCCCCGGGAAATGGATGACGTATACAATCAATTGAATTTTATCCGGCCGCCTTATACCATCAGCAACAGCTATGGCGAAGGGCGAAATACCAAAGCCTGGATTGGATTTCAGCTAGGTATTTTTTATAACATAAATTTTTATCGAAAGCGATAAGGGTATTTTGATGTTTGCGTGTATTAGTAATGCTTTAGTATAACGGTAACTCCCGTTGTACTTTTTTTAATCATTTTAAGACGGCATTACCATGATCGCATTACTAAAAACGGCAGAGAGAACCAATAACTCATCTTACATCAATAACTATGTTTTTCAACGGCATGTATTCGCCTACAAATCCGTTCCAATACAGTGTTTAAAGGATAAGCAAGTGCTGGAACTGGGCTGCGGTGAAGGGTATGGTATGGAAATGCTGGCGCCGCATACGGCTCATTACCTGTCGGTCGATAAAAAGAAACCTGCCGGGCAACTGCCCGCCAACGCTGCTTTCCAGGTATGCAATCTGCCGGTGTTAACAGGCATCGCTGATAACAGTTTCGATACGGTGATCTGTTTCCAGGTGATTGAACATATCCGCAACGATAGCGCACTGTTGCACGAAATCAGGAGAGTGCTGAAACCCGGCGGCCGCCTGTTTTTAACTACGCCTAACATACTGATGTCGCTTAGCAGGAATCCGTTCCACGTTAGAGAATATATGCCCAGGGAAATGTTTGCATTGATGAACGCCCATTTCCCAAAAGTAAAAGTAGAAGGAATATACGGCAACGAAACGGTGATGGCATATTACAGGGAAAATCAGCGCAGCGTTAAGAACATCGCCCGGCTGGATATTTTCCGGCTGCAACACCGGCTGCCGGGTTTCCTGTTGCGTGGCCCGTATACCTTGCTCAATAACCTGAATCGCTTTTTACTCCTCAAAAAAATAACAGATGTTACGGCAGGTATTGCGCACGACGATTTTTTCCTGCACAGCTTGCGCGGCGACTGCCTGGACTATTTTGTAACAGCTGAAAAATAACGGCTTAACTATAACGGTCATTTCTCCACGGATATGCCGTATTGGAGTACCCGCGTTCTTCCCAGAAACCTAATTTGTTGGCGTGTAGGAATTCAATACGGTGTATCCATTTGGCGCCTTTCCAGGCGTATAATTCGGGGGTGATCATTCTTACCGGGCCACCGTGTTCTTCAGGCAGCGGGGCTCCTTCATAAGTATGTACCAGCAGCACATCGGGTTTCAGTGCTTCCTCCAGTGATACGTTGGTAGTATAGTCGTCATAACCATAACATAGTATATGCGTAGCCGTGTCCAGCGGTTGTACCAGTGCGGCCAGATCCAGCAATCGTACGCCTTTCCAGTTCATATTGAGCTTTGACCAGGTAGTTACGCAATGAAAATCGGAAGTATCTTCTGTTTGCGGCAGCGCCATAAAATCTTCCCAGGTAAGCTCCACCGGGTGCGCCACGGCGCCATCCACTATCAGGCGCCATTCGGCGGTTGTTATTTCAGGTTGTATCCCCAGATCCAGTACCGGCCATTTATGCGTAATGGTTTGCCCGATAGGTAATACCGGCATCCCGTGACGATTTGGATTTCCCGATCCTCTGGGCTTGCTATCAGCCATGGAGGGTGTTTCCTGCATCTTCTGTTCAAAGCGGGCTTTTAGCTTCATCCTCGCTTCCACTATGCGCTTTAGCTTGTCTTCGTCTTCCATGATAGCTTCTTTCTATAAAGGTACGCTTTTAACAAAAGACGGAGATGTTTGGAAAATTGGGGTTTATTTTTGTATTTTGTACGAACAAAGTATCTATTTGTATATACAACTAGAGCTGTCCACGATAAACTATAAAAACAGACTGCGTTATGGCCTTCTTTGAGATGTTATTTCATGAATTAATTTCCTTCCTCGGCATATCACAACTCATAGAAGTGTGCAGAACCGGTAACTACAAAGTGTTGTTGACATTAAAGGGCATCTTTTCGGTCATCTCTCCCTTAGTACCTTTCCTGTTACTGCTTGAAATCATAAGGGCCATTTTCTACAAGCGCTTTAAGATTGAAGACTATAAAATGCCCTTCTTCATATTTGTGGCCAATCGTTTTATTTCACGCTTTATTTCTATTGCAGCAGTGGCTTTTTGTATTGGCCTGCTGGAAAAGTATGCGCTGTTCAATACTTCATTGAAATGGTACTGGTTTATATACGGCTATGTGATCTGGGAATTCTCCCATTTTATCTATCATTATTATGGCCATAAAGTGCGCCTGTTCTGGTGTTTACATTCCACACATCATGCACCGCAAACCATGAACCTTTCTGTGACCTATGCGCATTTTTTCCTGGAAGCGCCATATGCCGATGTGATCCGCACCAGCATCTGTATCCTGATGGGCGTAAACCCGCCGCTGTTATTTATTATTATGTTCGTTGATGGCTTCTGGGGTTCGTTTATTCACGTGGGTGAAAACCTGATCAAAGACGGGCGTTTGGGTTTCCTGAATTCCATTATTCTTACGCCTTCGCATCACCGGGTACATCATGCTAAAAATCCGCTTTACATGGATACCAATTTCTGCAACCTGCTCAATATCTGGGACAAGGTATTCGGTACCTTCCAGCATGAAAAGCGCGATATGCAGATTGAGTACGGCATTTCAAGGGAAATGAATCCCAATAATTTCCTGGATGTATATTTCGGTGAGCTGTATTGCCTGTGGAAAGATGTCCGCAAGGCGCCGGGCGTAAAAAATAAATTCCTGTATATCGTAATGCCGCCGGGATGGAGCCATACAGGCGATCATAAAACCGCCAAAGTGGTGAAACAGGCATTCCTGCAAGAGGCGCAGGATCAGTCCATCTGATCAAAGAGATAATAGAGCGGGCATTCTTCCAGCACTACGCGGACAGGCCCGGTTTCACCCTGCTGCCATTTGATAAGGCGGATAAATCCGGCCGCTATTTCAATACCGGTGATATCGCCGTCACTAAAACAGCAACAACCGGTGTTGAAGTAGGAGGGATGCGCCATCGTTTTTATAAACTGTTTGCCTGCATATTCTGCTTGTCTTGCTGCTAAAGCTTTTTGTAAGACGCTTACCTGTTCGTTGTCTCCTTTACTTTGGGCTTTTTCCAGTTGTTTCGTGAGCCGGTCAATATGATCCAATGAGGCAAACACGGGTTTATGCGTGTGCCCGGAAATAAGAAAAGTATCGGGGTACTGCATGCTCCACTCATACATAATGATATTGTGGCGGTCAGCCAGGTCAAATGAATCAGACAGCGTATTCGTACGTACCTCAAAAAAACGCTGCACCGGTGTCCATATCGCTGCTACAAACCATTTGCTGAAGGCGTTGCCATCGCTGCGCATATCTCCCTGGTGCCCATGGGTAAGCAGTATGCGGTATGTTTTGTCCTGGTAGTTGGTTTGCAGTATAAGCCCCTCATACACTTTCAGCTTCTTACCGAAAATGGGTTTTAGGAATTGCTTCCTGGGCACTTCATAATGCCATTGCAGATCGTGGTTACCAAACACCCGGAAATACCGGCGCTGCTCCAGGAAACGGGCTTCCTCCAGTAATGATGCCCGGTTTTGCCCGATTACTTTTGCCGGCGTGCATTCCCATAGCTCCTCACAGTCCCCCAGGTTGATGAAGGTGAAATTGTGGTCATAATAATAGCTGAGCGCACCAAGATAGTTTTGCTCGGCCAGCATAAAATCATCCGCGCCATCTTTACCACCCTTATGCTGATCCGAAAAAATAATAAAGCGGGCCTGCTCCTGGTCAAAAGGAAGGAGCAATCCTGTTTGTTGTTTTCCCTGCAAAATATCTTCCTGCAGCCGCGATAGGGAAGCAAATACCTGTTGCCTGTCTGGTTTGGAGGAGAATCTGTTGGAGAGCCAGATAACAGGGCGTTGGAATAGTTTTTTCAGCGGATTTTGCACGTCGTAATCATTTGGTATGGTGGCAGCGCGTCCTTACCACGCACAAAAATGAGCGGTTATACATAACCGCTCAGATATTATTTATGTCAAAAAAGGCCAGTCCGTAAAAACTACATTGGTGGCTGCTGCGGAGGTTGTTGACCTTTTACTTCTTTCTTTACATTAACAGCACTTGGACCTTTTTGTCCACGCTCTACTTCAAAAGTAACTTTGTCTTTTTCCCGGATTGGTTCTGTCAGCTGGTTGATATGTACAAACACGCTGTCCTGTGTTTGCTGGTCAATGATAAATCCGTAACCTTTGGACTCATTGAAGAATTTAACCACGCCTCTGCGAATCAGTTCCACCGGCTCATCCGGTAGGTGCCTGGCGGCGCCCAGCTGGATGTCTTCCACATTAATTTCCTTTCTTTTACTCGGATCCGGAGGGGTATCTGTGATGTTACCATTTTCATCAATGTAAGCCATCATGTCTTCCAGACTCTTTCCTTTTCCACTGTTTGCTTTACGCTCTTCCTTTCTTTCTGCCTTGTCCTGGCGTTGTTTTGCTTTTTTCTTTTCTTTTTCTTTTTTACCAACTGTTTCCTGGGATCTTGCCATATTTTGATAATATATTTGATGTGGTGTAAAGATCGGTTTTTTTTTGCGTAAGCTGCCGGAAATATCACGCGCTGCGGGCTTTATACACACCTATTTGCCCCGGGACTCCCCATAGGAGCTATTCTACCTTTTTTGCACATTCCGGAATCGGGCAACATGGCCGTCATAATACCCGAACATCAGGCAGATTGTTTACATATGTCATTAACATTATTTTTTGTCATATTTCCATAGATTAGCACATTGATTTTTTAAATCTGCCACAAAAATGGGCAGCCCCCCGGAAGATAGCTGTTCAAAAATCTAAAATGCTTATGATGAAAAAATCCGCCCTGATTTTTCTTGCCGCCATGGCGGGAAAACAGGCCATGGCCCAGGTCGATGCAGGCCTGTTCCGCTATCCCGATGTATCCCGCTCCCAGATCGCTTTCTCTTATGCCAACGACATCTGGATCGTTCCAAAAACAGGCGGCACGGCGATCAAGCTGATCTCCCCGCCAGGTGTGGAAACATTTCCAAAGTTTTCGCCGGATGGCAGTAAACTTGCCTTCACCGGCAACTACGACGGCAATAGCGATGTGTATGTATTGCCGGTAGCCGGCGGCGTACCGTTGCGCCTTACCCAGTACGGCGGCCCCGATCGGGCGGTGGACTGGACACCCGACGGTAAACAGGTACTTTTTGCCTCCGGCCGGGAAAGCACCAAGGAACGTTTTAATCAATTCTACACCATCCCGGAAACCGGCGGCGCCGCCACCAAACTGCCACTGGCTTATGCGGAATTTGGCAGCTATTCACCCGACGGCAAAAGCATGGCGCTCACCACCCGCACGCAGAGCTTCCGCAACTGGAAACGCTACCGGGGCGGTATGAAGGCAGAAATACATGTGTTCGACTTTGCGAAGCAACTGTCGGAAAACATCTCCGCAAAAAGTGAAGCCGGCGACGAATTCCCCATGTGGTACAATAACTACATCTACTTCCTCTCGGACCGCGGTACAGAGCAACGCATGAACCTGTGGCGCTATGATACCAATACCAAAGCATACGAACAGATTACACACTATAAGGACTATGATGTGCATTTCCCTTCCATGGGACCGGAAGACATCGTATACGAAGCCAATGGCAAATTGTATGTAATGGGGCTGAATACCCTGCAGTCAACTGAAGTGAAAATCACCATCACCACCGACCTGGCGGCATTGAAACCACGTACCCTGCATACGGTTAAGTATATACAATCCACCGGCATCAGTCCCGATGGACAACGCGCGCTGATCAGCGCACGTGGCGACATTTTTTCCGTACCGGCCATTAACGGTTATGTGAAAGACCTGACCCGCAGCAGCGGCGTAGCAGAACGATACCCGGCATGGTCGCCCGATGGCAAAAGCATTGCCTGGTGGAGCGATAAATCCGGCGACTATGAACTCTGGATCGCCCCCGCCGGCAAAGAAAATGAAGCCCGGCAAATCACCCACTATGGCCCCGGCTACCGCTATACGCCGTTTTGGTCGCCCGATAGCAAACAAATCGCGTTTATAGACCAGGCAATGAAGATCTGGGTAGTCGACGTAGCCAGCGGAAAAACAACCGCAATAGACCAGGCGCTGCGCTATTCCCCTGATGTACTCGAAGGTTTCCGGTTCAGCTGGACGCCCGACAGCAGGTGGCTCGCCTACAGCCGCGATCTCAACAATCTCCATGAAGTCGTTTTCCTGTTCGACACCAAAAACAACCAACGTCACCAGGTAACCAGCGGTTTTTATGATTGCAGCAGACCCGTGTTTGATGAGGAAGGAAAATACCTGTACATCCTCACCAATCAATCTTTTAAACCTACCTACAGCAGCATCGACAACACGTTTATCTATGCCAACAGCACCATGCTGGGCGTGATAGGACTGCAGAAATCAACGGCCTCCCTGCTCGCCACCCGCAACGATGCGGTAGCGGTAAAAGATGAAAAAAAAGAATCCTCCGCCGCTAAAGAGAAAACAAAAAAAGATAAAGCAAAAAAAGATACCACCGATAAGGATAAAAAAGAAGCCACCAAAATAGACCTGGATAACATGGAAGCCAGGATGGAGCTACTTCCGGTGCCTGGTGGCCTGTATTTCCGGCTGGGCGCGGCGAAAGGAAAAATACTTTTCCTCAGCAGCACCACACCTACCGAAGAGGAAAGCAGCGGAGAATCCACTCTGCAGTATTATGATATCGCCACCAGGCAGGTGAAAACGATTATCAAAAATCCGGGAACTTATGAGTTGTCGGCCGACCGGAATAAAATACTGATCAACAGCGGCCCTTACGGCATCATCGATGTAGCAGAAAATCAGAAAATAGATACGGCCATGCGCGTGGAGGAAATGGAAATGACCGTAAACCCCAAAGAAGAATGGAAACAACTATTTATGGATACCTGGCGCATGGAAAGAGATTATTTCTATGACCCGCATATGCATGGAGTGGACTGGAACGGCGTGAAAGATAAATACCTGCATTTGCTTGATGGCGCCCGTACCCGCGAGGAAGTGAGCTTTGTGATCAACGAAATGATCGGTGAAATGAATGCGTCACATACCTATAACTCCGGCGGCGACCTGGAGGACAGTAAAGTAGAGAACGTGGGCTATCTCGGTGTAGACTGGCAGGCCGATGGTAACTACTACAAAATTAAACGTATCATCCGCGGCGCAGCCTGGAATGCGGAAGCCCGCAACCCGCTTGATGAGCCAGGTATCAATATCAACGAAGGAGATTATATCCTGGCCGTAAATGGTGTTCCGCTCACCACCTCACAGGAGCCATACAGCGGGTTTCAGTCGCTCGCCGGGAAAGCTGTGGAACTCACTTACAATACCCGCCCTTCTTTCGACGGCGCAAAAACGGCTATCGTAAAAACGATCAGCAAAGAATACCGCCTGCGCCACCTGGCATGGATAGAAAGTAACCGTAAACGCATTGCCGATGCTACCGGTAACCAGGTGGGCTATATCTTTGTTCCCAGTACAGGTCTTGATGGGCAGGATGAACTGATCCGGCAGTTTAACGGACAATGGGACAAAGCAGCGTTGATAATAGATGAACGTTTCAATAACGGCGGACAAATTCCCGATCGTTTTATCGAAATGCTTAACCGCAAGCCACTGGCTTACTGGGCAATGCGGGACGGGCCTCCATCTGCATGGCCGGGATATGCGCACTTTGGTCCCAAAGTGATGCTTATCAACGGCTGGAGCGGTTCCGGAGGAGATGCATTTCCAGATTACTTCCGCAAAACAGGACTGGGGCCGCTTATCGGTACACGCACCTGGGGCGGTTTGATAGGGATCAGTGGTACGCCCGGATTAATTGATGGTGGCGCCATCACCGTTCCTTCCTTCCGTATGTTCGATGCCAACGGCGCCTGGTTCCGCGAAGGACACGGCGTAGATCCTGATATTCCGGTAGATGAAAATCTCGGGGATATGGCAAAAGGAGTGGACCCCCAACTGGAACGGGCCATTACAGAAATAAAGAAACTGCTGCAGACAAATCCTTACAAGGTGCCATCACAGCCGGCTTACGAGGTAAGATAATAAGTGTACAGCTGATAGCCGCATGAGCTGTCAGCTGTATTTTTTTTCGAGTTGCCGCAGGATATTGTTACCCCAGTCAACATCATCTTCTGCAACAATAATGGTAGTAAAATGATGGCGTTCTCCTTCTATAGCTACACCCGGGGAATCGTCGATATGCACATCGATATTAAACGCCGGCGGGTACTTTGAAATCAGTGCAGCCCTTTCTCCCAGCGTTTTATCGTGAACAGCTTTGTTGATAATCTTCTCCGGAAAAATACCATAAGAGAAAAACAACCGGCGGATATATATCGGTGATCTGTAAGAAGTAGTATATACAAATACCCGGTGATCACCGGCTTTCAATGTTTTCATGAGTGCAACAGTACCGGCCCTTATTTTTTCACGGCTGAAAAGCCGCTGCCAGATCCCTCTTCGCTCAGTAGGGAACTGTTTTATACCAGGTATCAGGGTGTCGTCAAGGTCAAAGGAAATGATCACGAAAACGTTTTTAATAAGTCTGTAGTCCCCCTAAGATAGCAACTAAAAAAACATATCTGCCCCACACCGGTGAAAAGATGCAAGGCAGACAAGTTACTTTATGAATATATTAACGTCTTGGCTGGAAATTCCATCTCAGACCGGTGCTGAAGAAATAGTTGGTTGCGAGCCGGTGGTTGGATTTATCACTAAACATTTCGGAAAGCTTTTTGTCTTTAAAGCTGATCTGGCTAAGAATAATACTGCCACCGGATGCAATGAAGTCGATGTGTTTGCTCAGGTGCCAGGTATTCTCCAATCCCAGGCTCATTTCCGAATAACCCATCAGCCTTTTTCTGTCTACACCATTTTCTACATCATAGGAAGAACCGTTCATGCGGAAGGCCAGCGCGAGATCCGTATGTTTATTCAGTTTACTGGACACGCTTAATTTTTCCGGAAAATTAATATCCACCCTGATCCTGTTTTCCGTTTGCCATTTGATCAGGAAAGCTGGTAACACCATCGGCGTACCAAAGGTACTGGTTAGCATGGCGCCTATACCGTAGGAGAACCTGCGATTAGGCTGCTTTACAAATAACACCCCGCCATTGATAAAAATATCCTGCTGGTCAATTTTTTCCATATCGGTGAAAAGCCCTACAGACAAGAGGCTCACCATACCCCAACGGTTGCCGATACTGCGGAAATGTTGCAATGCGAGTTGCGTCCCCAATAATTCTTCAGGCATTACATGATGTTCATAGTCTTTATTAGTGAGCTTGGAATAGCTGCCGGAAGCCGCCAGGGTCCAGTTTCTGACCTTGCCTGTTGCGGTATCAACATGGCTGCTCAGCATAAATATGGCGCCGAAATTATAACGTACCTGCGAAGTGGTGGAACCTGTTTTTACACTGTCGGGCCGGATATAGCGTGATGCCGGTAAATAATCAACACTGATACCCATCCCGGGACCATTTAATGAAGTGGCGCCCAGTTGTGCCCACAGGCGCTGTGCCGGCGCGAAAGCCAGTAAAGCGAGTAATAAACAGGCGTATCCTTTCTTTTGGTGCGATGATGGGCAGCGTACTAATCTACGTCTCATAATAATTGATATACTTTCTTAAAAATGATTTTTAAAAGCTTTAGAGTACGACAGCATGCCTGCCTGTTACCCCTACGTGATGCCGGTAATTTTTTTTGGGAGATAAAAAAAACAATAGGTATCCTGCCGATGAATACGCGGGTCATTACATTGTCATAATTGTTTTGCGTGATTTTAAAGCCAGCGGTGCAGGTATTAAATTCAGGGAACATTAGATGAGAGCGTGTAAGCAATAGTATTAACAGTGAACGATAATACCCACCAGTGAATAATGTAGTGTCAACCAGTGAGCCAATTGCAGTGAGCAAATGAGCGGATATAATATCCAGGAGTGAACAACCTGGTTTTTCTTTTTTAACCAAAATATATTTCAATGAAACCCAGATTCCATCTTTTACTCGCAGCAGGATGCCTGTCGCTGATGTCCTGTGCCAAAACCAGTTTCTCTTCCGGCGACCCACAGAAAGACAGTATGAAAAAACCAACGCCTGTTACCACTTCGGGGCTCACAGATATTGCTGTGGCATTCGGTAGCAATGCGTGGCTTACGCAAAGTAATGCCGGCGCTGCGGAAGTGGTGGTAGATTATGGCCTTGCCAACTGGACCAGTAGTAATTCTGTATTCAGCGCATACTTCCGTACCAGTGCCAAAGGTACCTTACATCTTGCCTTGCGCGGAAAGGTGGCCAGTGGTACCAGTCAGCTCAAGATCACGGCAGCAGGGCAGTCTAAAACCATTACCGCCACGGGTGGCGCCTATCATACGATCGACGTGGGTGATTACAACCTAACGGATACCGGCTATGTGAAAGTAGACTTCCAGGGAGTGTCTAAAACAGGGGGCTATTTCGCCGACCTGTCTGATCTCTATATCAGTGGCGCTGCTACCACTGGTCGGTTAAATTATATACAAACCGATGTATACTGGGGCAGGAGAGGACCTTCCGTACACATGGGTTATACACAGCCCGCCGGTAAAAGCATTGAGTGGTTTTATAACGAAGTTACCGTACCGGCAGGGGAGGATCCGGTGGGCTCTTACTTTATGTCCAACGGATTCAGCCAGGGGTATTTTGGCATACAGGTAAACAGCACCACGGAAAGAAGAGTATTGTTTTCTGTGTGGAGTCCGGCAGATACCGACGATCCCAACAACATACCTGATTCCCTGAAAATTGAGCTGCTGCGCAAAGGACCGAATGTACAAACCGGGTCTTTCGGAAACGAAGGTGCGGGCGGACAAAGCTACCTGGTGTACAACTGGCAGGCAGGTACCACCTATCGTTTTTTAACACATGCAGTGCCGGTAGCCAATAACAAAACGGAGTTCACATCCTGGTTTTATGCCCCTGAAACCGGCTCCTGGCAATTGATTGCGAGCTTCCGTCGTCCACAAACAAACACCTACCTGACAGGTTTATATTCTTTCCTGGAAAATTTCTCTACTGAAACAGGTTATAAAGGCAGAAAGGGACAATATGGAAATCAATGGGCGAGAGATAATAACGGCACCTGGTACGAGTTAACAAAGGCACAATTTACCGGCGATGCTACCGCGGCATCGCAGTCACGCATGGACTTTGCAGGCGGGGTGGAAACAAACAAATTCTATCTGCGTAACTGCGGGTTCTTCTCCCAGTTTATACCGATCAATACCTCGTTCACCCGCACGGCATCAGGCGTTGCGCCGGTGATTAATTTTAATACCCTACCATAAAAGGGTGTTTTGCATTCACCTTCGGGGCTGCAGTTTTTATAGCTGCAGCCCCTTTGGGTTTTTATATTTTCCGGAAGACAACAATGCCGTTATGCCCCCCAAATCCGAAAGTATTGCTCATGGCCACCTGTACGGGTTTTTCTATGGCTGATGTTAACACAATCTGTAAGCCCGGAGGAATCGCTGCATCCAGCGTTTGTGTGTTAATGGTAGGAGGGATGATACCTTTTTGTATACTCATTACACTGGCAATGGCTTCTATAGCCCCTGCGGCGCCCAATAAATGCCCCGTCATAGATTTGGTGGCACTGATATGTAAATGCGCAGGAGTAGCGCCAAATAGCCTGGCAATGGCCGCTGTTTCGCTAAGATCACCCACCGGGGTGGAGGTAGCATGCGCATTCAGATAGTCTACCTGTTCTTTGTTAATACCTGCATCTTCCAGGGCCTGCTGCATGGCCCGGAAAGCGCCCAGTCCTTCCGGATGGGTGGCGGTCATGTGATATGCATCTGCTGTCATAGCAGCGCCGGCTACTTCAGCATAAATATGCGCGCCCCTGGCTTTGGCGTGTTCATACTCTTCCAGTACCAGTGCGCCGGCTCCTTCACCCATTACAAAACCGTCGCGGTCTGTATCAAATGGGCGGGAGGCAGTGGCGGGGTCGTCATTGCGAACCGACATAGCCTTCATGGCGCAGAAGCCGCCTACGGATGCCGGTGTGATAGGAGCTTCGGAACCACCGGTCACAATTACCTTTGCCTTACCTATACGGATATACGTTAACGCATCCATAATGGCGGTATTGGAGGTAGCACAGGCAGATACAGTGGTATAGTTGATCCCCATTAGCCGGTACTTAATGGATATCATACCGGAAGCCATATTAGTGATTAGCTTGGGTACAAAGTACGGACTGAACCGCGGATTGAAATCGCCTGTAACATATTCGGTTACCTGCTCTTCAAAGGTTTGCATGCCACCCTGTCCGGAACCCCAGATAACGCCGGTATCAAAGGGGTCCATGCTGGAAAAATCCAGCCCGGAATCTTTGATCGCCTGATCGGCCGCTACCAGCGCATATTGTGTGAATGGGTCCGTTTTACGCAGTTCTGCCTTATCCAGTAACGCAGAGGCGTCAAAGCCTTTCAGCTCATTCGCAAAGCGCGTACGGAAACGGCTGGCGTCAAAATGGGTAATGGCGGCGGCGCCGCTTTTCCCGCTTACAAGGCTACTCCAGAAATCCGTAACATTGTTCCCTACAGGAGATACGGTCCCCATTCCGGTAATGACAACTCTTTTCATAGTATATTATTTTTGACACAGATCTTCCATCAGCTGATCCGCAATCCTGCGGAAAGCCGATGGTCCCATTACCCTGGATAAAAGCAGGGAAGACTGTAAATTGGACATGATGATAAGGGCCCGCGCATCTGCCGCGCCTTTGAAATGAAGTCGTTTATTTTTTCGCCCCCGTTCAAGACAGTTAGTCAGCCAGGAAACAATGCCATCGGCCATTTCCTGCACCTTTGTTTGCATAGCCGGTGAAAATGTTTCAAAGTCGGTGGCCAGCGAACCCATTAAGCAAATGTTGCCTTGCCCGTTGTGTTTACGGAATACATCCACCAGCTTGGCCAGCTGCTCATCTTCCGGCAAATGTTTCCATTTCGCGGTGCTGCTGTTGAACTTCTCTATTTCCTGTTCAATTACTTCCACACCCAGGTCCGTCTTAGCCGGAAAATGATAATGCACCGCCGCATTTCTAATGTTGAGCGGATCGGCAATATCCTTATAACTAAAAGCATTGAATCCTTTGGTACGCACCAGGCGGTCGGCCATGGCCACTATTTTACCTTTCGTTTCTGACATATCTGCGCCGTTTTGGCGATACAAATATACTTACTTAGTAGTAAGTAAGCAAATGGACGAAGAAAATGAGGATCATCACCGGACTTTATCCGTAGCTCAATCGGGGCGGTTGTAATATAAGCCGGTGGTTAATGAAGGCAGGCGACAGGTTAACGCAGTAAAAATGAAGAACAGGAAAAATCAACTTATGATGGCGGAAGGAGAAACGCTGTTCTTCATTTGTCTGCTTTTGAACTGATCACGATGTACGTTACAATGGAATGTCCGTTAAAACCTGTACCGGTGCATGTTTCAAAGGATACCCTGCTTAATGGCATTAAATATTCGTGCATCAATGGCTAATTGTTATCGCTAAACTATTGACTTCAGGAGATATCCGTCGGACAAAATGCATATTCGTAAGCGTGTATTGTATATTCGTCTTATCTAGTGGGATTCCTGTAATCTGGCCTTCCTGTCATGAAAAAGCCGGCGACAGACGCTCCTCAGTGCCGGCTGTTTCCCTATATAAGGGAAACGCTTATTCTGCTTTCAAACTCTTTACAGGGTTCATCAGCGCGGCTTTTATCGACTGGAAGCTAACAGTTAGCAGCGCAATGATCATGGCGGCCATCCCCGCTACCGCAAATACCCATAAATGGATACTTACCCGATAGGGGTATTTCTCCAGCCACTGGTCCATGGCGTACCAGGCCACCGGGAAAGCTATCAGGGCAGCAATGCCTACCAGCTTCAGGAAGTCGGCCGACAGCAACCGCGTAATACCCGCCACGCTGGCGCCTAATGTTTTACGGATACCTATTTCCTTTGTTCTGCGTTCGGCAGTATAGGCGGCAAGGCCAAATAAACCAAGACAACTGATCACAATAGCCAGGGATGCAAACAAGCGGGAAAGCTGCTGCATCAGGGTTTCATTCTCAAACATGGCATTGAACTGGTCATCCACAAACCGGTAGCTAAAAGGATAAGCAGGGTTATATTGTTTCATCACGTCACCAATTTTAGCGATGGCCGCTTCGCTGTCGCTATGGGTATTCATTCGTACATACAGCAGCGTAGCCGCTTCCGGTATACAATAAAACACTACCGGGTCAGGCGAGCCATACATGTTGCCATATACATAATCTTTTACCACACCGGCTACCCTGGAACGGATCACAGAATCGCCATGTGGGGTCAGCAACGTTTTCCCTACCGCACTTCCCTTACCCATCAGCTTTTCCAGCGATTGGGTAACCAATACATCCATGCCATTGGACGCTGCAACAGGTTTGAAGTCATTACCCGAAACGATTTCCATACCGGAGGTGTTGATATATTCCGGACCAACCAGTCTTTGTGAAATGAGGATTTTATCAGTAGCAGGTTTGCCTTCCCAGCTGATATCGTTGGTATTGTTGCCACCATATATGGTAGTATGATCGGCCAGCCCGGCATTTTGTACCTTACCGGTAGCTAGCAAGGCATTTTTAATGGCAGGAAAATTTTGCACCATATCCCCTTTGATGGGTATCGAAATCAGGTTGTTTTTATTAAAACCCAGATTCCTGCTTTTTACATGCTGTATCTGCTGGTAGATGATGGCAGTGCAGATGATGAGTATGATGGATATGCTGAATTGCGCCACCACCAATCCTTTTCGGATAAATGTAGCGTTGCCGGTTTTTATTTTTATTCCCTTTAATACAAAAACAGGGTTGAATGAAGACAGGTATAATGATGGATAACTACCCGCCACTACACCGCAAACGACCGTGATCAACAGCAGCCATCCGATATGCGCCGGGTTGTCCAGACCCACTACCAGGTTTTTATCTACCAGCGCATTAAAACCGGGTAAAACCAAATACAGTACTACTACCGCAATAACAGCCGCCAGCAGGGACATAAACAGGGCTTCACTGATAAACTGTATAACCAGCTTACTTTTACCGGCGCCCATCACTTTGCGGATACCCACTTCCTTTGCCCTTTTTTCACTCCGCGCGGTGGCCAGGTTCATAAAATTGATACAAGCTATAAATAGAATGATCCACGCAATCAACGAAAACAGGTGCACGTATTCAATCCGCCCACCGCTTTGTACACCGTTTTCAAACCGCCCCCGTAAACGCCAGTCCTTCATTGAAAATAGAAATGCATGACTAATAGCATCAGGTGCATGATCCTTTATAAAATGCTGCAACTGGCGGTTGATAGCGGCAAGATCCGCATTGGGTGAAACTTCTGCATAGGTGCTGACAGAGTTGGCTCCCCAGCTTTTAAGGTAGGGATTTGCCCGGAAATATATTTCATAGGGCGCCACCCAGTCAAACCGTATACTGGAGTTTTCCGGTATATCCTTTATCACACCAGACACCACATATGGTTGTTTGTTATCTGCCATCACCGTTTTACCGATCACATTTTTTGTATCGCCAAAAAAGTTCTTCGCGGTTTTTTCCGTGATCACTATCGAATATAATTGGGGAAATGCATTGGCCGCGTTACCGGCTATAAACGGAAGCGTGAAAATATCAAACAGGCTGGAATCTGCATAAAGACCTCCCGCATACAACGTTTTATCTCCGATGCTAAATACCACATTGGTCAAACCTTCCGAGACGCGGCAAGTTTGCCGGATACCCGGTAAATCTGCTTTCATGGCGGCAGCCATAGGAGAGGGAGTGGAAGAAAAAGTCCGTATGCCATCGTATTCCCAATTCTCCATCACCTGGTAGATCCGGTCCTTTTTTACATGCGTTTTGTCAAACGTCACCTCATCTTCTATCCACAGGAAGATAACTGCTGTGCAGGTCAAACCTATCGCTAACCCGAAAATATTCAGGAAGCTGTAAGTCTTGTTTTTCCAGAGCGTTCTTAGCGTGATTTTGACATAATTTCTAAACATCATAACGATACACCTTTTATGGATATAGTGCGGTAGGGGACAAACTAAGATAATGCCATGGTGCTATGGGTTGATAATTAGCCGCTTATCATATCAGCATTGTCCGCTTTTAAATAAAGCGTGTCCGGTTTTGAACGGCCCGTAAAATTCCTTTCTATCCTGTAAAAGTATAAAAAAGCATGTCGAAAATTTATCTTCCCTGGAACGCCCCGCGAATTTTATTATTTTTAACGATTCATATCAATTGTAATTACATGAAAAGAACGATAGCCCTGTTATTGCTGGCAGGAAGTACACAGATCAGCATCGCACAGCAGAAAATGCTGGATAAATTATCCGGCAATCCTATATTCCCGGGCTGGTACGCCGATCCGGAAGGAGTGGTGTTTGGTAAGCAATACTGGATCTATCCTACCTGGTCCGATGTGTATGAGCGGCAGGTATTTTTCGATGCCTTTTCTTCTCCCGATCTTGTTACCTGGACAAAACATCCGCAAATACTGGACACTGCTGCCGTAAAATGGGCCAAACGCGCGATGTGGGCGCCCGCTATCGTGGAAAAGAACAGTCGCTTTTATTTATTCTTTGGAGCCAACGATATACAAAGCAATGCAGAAACCGGCGGCATCGGTGTGGCTGTTGCCGATAACCCTGCCGGTCCTTTTAAAGATTATCTCGGCAAACCCCTGGTGGATAAGATCATCAACAAGGCGCAACCAATTGATCAGTATGTTTTCCAGGACAGCGACGGTAAATATTATCTCATCTATGGTGGCTGGGGACATTGTAATATTGCACAGCTGAAAGACGACTTTACCGGTTTCATTCCTTTTGCAGACGGTACTACCTTCCGCGAAATCACTCCCGAGAAATATGTGGAAGGACCTACCATGTTTAAGAAAGATGGAAAGTATTATTTTATGTGGTCTGAAGGCGGTTGGACAGGCCCCGACTACTCTGTAGCCTATGCCATCGCTGATTCACCTATGGGGCCGTTTAAACGCATCGGGAAAATACTGCAACAGGATGCAGCCATCGCAAACGGTGCAGGCCATCACTCTATTATTAGCATTCCAAACGAAAACCGCTGGTATATCGTATATCATCGCCGCCCACTGAATGAGACGGCCGCCAATTCCCGCGAAACCTGCATCGACAGGATGTATTTCGATAAAGACGGACATATTAAACCGGTGAAGATTACGCGGGAAGGGGTTACCAGGGCGGTAATACGTTAGACAATTTCCCTATTGCGTAAATAAAATTCCCGATACGAGTACTAAACCGGCGCTGCCTGCTCGAATTTTGCACCATCAAAAAAGGTAAAATATGATCAGGCAGACCGGCTTTTTATTGCTATTAATGACCCTTCTTTTTTCACCTGCTTTGCTGAAAGCAGAAGAGGAAAACGGAGGGACTATCAGGGGAAAAGTGCTGACAACAGATGGCAGAGCCGCCGCTGACGTGGTAATCCTACTCCAGGAAACCAACGAATCAGCGATATCAGAAACAGACGGATCTTTCACATTTGCGCATATCAAAGCCGGAAGTTATCATCTCATTATAACGCTCATGGGATATACACCCATAGAAGAACAGGTGGTAGTAAACGCCGGAAAAACCACTAACATCAGGCTGCAGCTGGCGGTTACCAGTAAGGCCCTCAAAGAAGTGGTGGTAACCGGTAATCACAACAAATTGATTAAAACCTCCAGCATGGATGTGGCAAAAATGCCGCTGAAAAACCTGGAGAATCCCCAGGTATATACTACCATCACCAAAGACCTGTTACAACAGCAGGTAATATTTTCCGTAGATGATGCATTGAAAAATGCACCCGGTCTCGCCAGGATGTGGGACGCTACCGGTAGAGGCGGTGATGGCGGCGGTTATTACAACCTCCGCGGATTTATTACCCAGAGTAAACTGCGTAATGGCCTGGCAGGAAATGTTACCGCTAAAATTGATGCCTATAACCTCGAACAGGTAGAGGTGATCAAAGGGCCGTCTGCTACGCTGTTTGGCAACAGTCTCACCTCTTACGGAGGGCTCATCAACCGCGTTACCAAAAAACCTTACGATCACTTTGGCGGAGATGTTACCTATGCTATGGGCAGCTATGGCTTTAATCGTATCAGCGCCGATGTAAACACGCCACTGGACAAGGAAAAGGACGTATTGCTGCGCATCAATACCGCTTATAATTACGAAGGCAGCTGGCAGGATTATGGCTTCAACAAAAACTTTGCATTTGCACCCAGCTTATCTTACCGGGTGAATGACCGCCTGTCCTTCCTCTTTGACGCGGAATTTTCTACCGGCCAGAATACAGGTCTGGGAGTGTTCTTCTTCCCTTATATGCAGCCTGTTGCCGATCTGGGTACTGATCGTGCCGATGGCCTGAAAATAGATTATAAACGCGCTTACGCAAAAAATGATTTGTACCAGACCGCCCGTAATACCAATATTTTCGGGCAGATGAAGTACAAATTATCTGAACAGTGGAACATGAGCACCAACGTGAGCGCTACCAATAGTTTTTCAAACGGCCCTTCTCCCTATTTCTACCTCCTGTCGGATGCCGCTGCTACAGGAGTAGCCGGCGCCAAAGGGAGCAACTATATTTCCCGTAACGATCAGTTTACCGACAACAGCAGGGATGGTATCCTGGAAATACAACAGAATTTCAACGGCGATTTTATGATTGGAAGTTTGAGAAACCGTTTCGTAGGCGGACTGGATTATTTTCATCACAATGCCAACCAATTTTTTGGTGGTGGTACTTATGATACGATCCCTTCTCATGGCGATATTCCGACCTATGCCAACTTCAATCGCCGGAACCTGGACACGTTGTATAATAATCATGGGTTGGCGTTCACCTTTCCCATTCGTAATCTTACCAATACCTACAGCGCATATGTATCAGATCTCCTGAATCTGACAGACAACCTGATGGTAATGGCTGCATTGAGAGTCGATTACTTTGATAACAAAGGCAGCTATAATGATGTAAAAGGTATTTACGAAGGCGGCTATAATCAAACCGCATTTTCTCCTAAATTAGGAATCGTTTATGAGCCGTTTAAGGACAAGGTCTCTATATTTGGTAACTACCAGAACGGATTTACCAACCAGGTAGGTACAACTGCCGGAGGTAAAGCGTTTAAACCGGAACAGGCCAACCAGCTGGAGGGTGGTGTGAAGCTGCAATTGCTCAATGGTCGTATTAACAGTACCCTTAGCTACTACAGCATCAAAGTAAAAGATGTACTTCGTCCTGATCTGGCAAACCCTAATTTCTCCGTACAGGATGGAACCCAGGTGAGCAAAGGATTTGAGGCAGAAGTAATTGCCAATCCTTTCCAGGGGCTTAATATCGTGGCGGGCTTTGCTTATAACGATTCCAGATATGAAGCAGCTGCCAAAGATGTGGAAGGACTTCGTCCTGCTACCGCAGGTTCACCAACCCTCGCTAACCTCTGGATCAGTTATCGTATATCTGCCGGCGTTGCTGATGGCCTCGGATTTGGATTTGGCGGTAACTACGCAAGCGATAATAAAATATTGAACGACAGAACCGTGGGCACATTTATATTGCCATCCTACACGGTATTAAACGGCAGTATTTACTACGACCAGCCTCGTTTCCGGGTGGCGTTTAAAATGGATAACATTACCGATAAACATTACTGGATTGGTTATACCACCGTAAATCCGCAGAAGCTGAGAAGCTTTACCGGAAGCCTGGCGTTTAAGTTCTAACGATGATTCTTGTGCAGAAGAACATCTATCATAAAAAAGCGGAGGATCTTTTTATACAGGAGTTGCCGAAGGAATTACCCGTATAATCAAGTGGCACTCAGCAGCAGTAACCTACCGCCGCCGGGTGACCACTTGTAAGGGGTTATTGTGCCTTTCGCAAATCAGCGATGGTGCATTTATAATATTGTTCAAATGATGCCGCCAATTCTTCCCAGCTATTATGTTTGGTAAGCGTGGAAATGTAGGTCAGCGTGTGATTTGTTTCGGTGATCATTTTAAAAGCAATGGCCATATTTTCCTGCAGTATCAGTTCTTCCACTGAAATAAGGAATTCCTGTTCAAAGGGCGTTTCCAGGAATTCGGGTACTACGCCGAATTTTCCGCAGAGTGTTTCCTTGTCACGGGCTTCGGCCGGATGCTGAATGATATATTGTGCAATTTCCTTCAACTGCTGCTGGTGGCGGTCTTTCAGCATCAGGGGAGTGGTGATGCCAAGATAGCGCAGGTAGCTCATGTAAAAATCGAGCGCGTTTCGCCGGAAGAAATATGCTGCCGCTGTTCCGACCAATTTACACCGGAGCATCCGGTTGATCACCTGGTAGCTGGCGTCGTTGACCTGGAAGGGCAGCCTGTTGGTAGGATTTTTCGCTTCCTTTTTTCCCAGTTTTTCGATGATGTTGAAAACTGGAAACTCCGCTGCCAGTCCTTTTATATAGTTGGTGTTCACATTTACGTTAAAACTAACAACAAACTCCTTTTCCGAAATCACTGCATCGGGGTTGGCAGCGGGATTCACAATGGCTCCGTTCTTTTTGCTCAGCATTAGTTTCAGTGGATGGGAAGGATTGTTTTCTGTAAACCCGGATACACAGGCGGAAATATAATATTCATCGGCAGGCACTGTGGTGAGTGCCACGCCTTCCCGGAGGTGTATCAGGTGATAAAAAATACTGAGTTCCTGCATCTCTATTTTCTGATCAATAATGACCCCGTTGTCGTCAATATCCGTATAACATTTGGCATAAGGGATCAGCTGAGGGTGAAGGTAACTGGGAATGTGTTCATAGGTGGTATAAACATCATCATACCGGTTAATCAGTAGGTACTTTTGTTTTGGTTGCTTCATGGTTACTTGCCTTTGATATTGCTTACTATTTGAAATGCAGCGTACTATCTGCTGTAAAATAATAATCAGTACCGGTAGTGGCTTTGATACCTTCCAGCAGGAAGCCGATAGGTGTTTTTTTATCCAACAGGCCGGTAAAGGTTCTGCTGGCGAGTTCGGGGTTGTCCAGGGAGGCATGGACCCCGTACCAGCGGAAAATAGCGTTACATATTTCATCCAGATGTGTATCTGAAAAACAATAGAGTCCTTTCTGCCAGCCCAGTTCAACCGTGGCGTTGAATGGCTGCGTATCTAATGTGGCATTTTGTTGGTTGAATACGGCTTGTTGGCCTGGTTTCATCATAACGGTTTTTTTGCCGGCTTTCATGCGGACTTTACCATCTACGAGGGATACTTTCACGACCGCGCTGTCGTAACTATTGATATTAAAGCTGGTACCCAGCACTTCCACTGTACTGTTGGGCAGATGTACCAGGAAAGGTTTTCCTGCCTGCCGGGCTATTTTAAGATAAGCCTCTCCGTTCAAGGTGATTTCCCGGTTTGCACTTTTGAAAGACGGAGGAAAGTCCATTCTGGTGGAAGCATTGAGCGTTATAACAGACCCATCAGGAAGGGCTACTTCGTAGCTTTTTCCCTGCGGTACTATCAATGAGCGGATACCTTCCGGTAACTCGTCAATGCTGTTGAGAAACAAGGTATTGTCTTTATTCGCAATTTGTTTGCCTGCAATGTTGATGATACCGGTGGATTTTGTGAGATTGATACCTGGTTGTCCGTTCACCTCCAGCATCACATCCGGGATAATTATAGCCGCCACAGGGGCTTGTTTATGAGGGAAAAACGCTTCCCATTTCCAGACGGTAAGTGCAACGAGCGCCAGCACTGCTGCCGCGGCCGCCCAGGGCAACAGTATACGTTGAATGGACCGCTTTGGTTTGAAATCAATCACCTCCAGCCAGGGGGCAGGGGGTGGAGGTATAGGGATCATGGAAAGTTGATCCCATTTTTCCCGAACCTCTGCATGCTCTTCGATAAGGTCCTCCAGCAACTGATCATCCGTTGCGGAGATGGTCCCCGCAAGCTTTTCAGTCATTAGCCTGTATATTTCTTCTGCGCTGTTCATGTACACTATTAACCGTTTTTTTAATTGGCCGGGGTATCTAAAAAAGGATTTTTTTTAAAGATGCCCGCAAAGTTTTCAGCGCGTTGGCTACTTGTTTTTTTACAGTTTCTTCACTGGTGTCCATGAAGGCCGCAATTTCTTTACGTGTTTTGTGCTCCTGGTAGGCCAGTCTGAAGGCGATGGACTGGCGTTCCGGTAACTGACTGATGGCGGTTTCCAGCTGCTCTTTCAGTTCATTGTTCTCAAGCCGGCTTTGAGGATATGTATAGTTGTCAGACAGCATAATGTCCTTCAACCTTTTTAATCGCGTGTTATCTTTTGATATTCTGTTAAGACAGCGGTTCCGGATACTGACAAACAGGAAATTCTTGAGGGAGTTTGTAGTGCTCAGGTCTATCCGCGTTGCCATATTTTTTTGCCAGAAATCAACGAAAAAATCCTGCACCAGTTCCTGGGCCTCTGTTTCGTTCCTGAGGATAGATACAGCAGTTACGTACAGCCACTGACGGTAGGTGGTGTAGAAATGCTGAAAAGCATCAGGACTGCCCGTCTTCAGTTGTGCAAGCAATTCAATATCGTTGATAGATGCACTCATGCTGAGTTTTAGTTGATAATAGCCGCCCCGGTGTCCGGCTGCCGTTGTTTCAAGGGTGTTGTTACGCGGTTCATTAATGGTAAAAACTGCCAGGTAAGCTGACACTGGGCTTTAATAGCCCGACTAGGTGACCTCACGAATGACAGTTGATTAGCAATACAATTGCATGCACTACAGCTTATATTCGATCCAATTGGTCGCATGGTTTTTTATTTATAAGCTAAGTTTGTTAACGATTTGTTATTCCACTACCCGGCGGTGGCAGTTTGGGGTTGTCGCAGTAAAATAAAATATTATATCGGGGTGAGGCAGCGGGTTCCTTTGTGATGGCTCCGGGAGGCATGAGGTGGGGATGGAATCCCTCAGCGTAATTTCCCGGCGCCTTTGCGATTTGCAAAAAGCGCCGGTATTGCTTTGCAGCTATTTCTTTTTGGCGCCCCTCTTTTTAGGCTTGCCATATTTCAACATCATCTTTTCTTTATGCGACACCTTTTTGTTGGTCTTCATATTCTTGGCCAGCTTCTGATGGAAAGCTGGTCCCACATCTTCCCGCTTCGGCGCTTTTACCAACACATTACGCATGTGCACCTTCGGTTTTTCATCTTCCGTTAGCACATCCGAAATGGTCAGGTCCCCCGGTAATGGCTGCTCCGGGATCGTGTAGTTCATCAGGCTTTCTATCCGCTCCAGGTTTTCCGTTTCTGCATCTTTGGTAAACAGGATGGAAATACCTTTCTTATCCGCTCTACCGGTTCTGCCTATACGATGAATATAACTCTCCGGTACTTCCGGCGTGTCAAAGTTGATTACATGCGTCACCTCCGCTATGTCAAGGCCACGGGCAATGATATCAGTGGCAATCAGGAAACGGTATTCACCCGCCTGGAATTTGCGGACGGTATTGAAACGATGATTCTGTTCCTTGTTGGAGTGGATAATACCCACCTTACCCGGAAACTCCTTCTCCAGCTGCTCATGCAGGTCATCGGCCAGTTGCTTGGTAGCCGCAAAGATGAGCGTTTTAGTCATGCTGAGATCGTCTGTAATCAACATCTCCAGCAGGTTTACCTTCGTATAAAAGTTAGGTACCTTGTACACGATCTGGTCAATATTTTCCAGCGGGGTACCGGTAGGTGCTGCTTCAATGCGCTGCGGATTGTCAAAATGAGTCTCAATCATTTTTTCCACGTCTTCCGTAATAGTAGCGGAAAACATCAGGTTTTGCCGTTTAGGTGGCAACAGGTCCATGATATTTCTTAACTGCGTACGGAAGCCCAGGTTCAGCATTTCATCGACCTCGTCGATGATCAGGCGCTTCACAGATTTTACCTTTAGCGCACCACTGAGAATAATATCATAAAGTCGCCCCGGTGTTGCCACCAGGATATCCAGTTTGTCCTTTACGGCTTCCATCTGGGGATTCATATTAACCCCGCCATATACGCCCAGTACAGACACATTCATATATGTGGTGAGCTGCTTCACCGATTCCACCACTTGCACCACCAGCTCTCTGGTAGGCACAATAATCAGTACCGATGGATATTTCTCTTTCGAAAATTTGAACTGACGAAGGGTGGGCAACAGGTAGGCAAATGTTTTACCGGTACCGGTCTGCGCAATACCACACACGTCCTTGCCGGACATGATCACGGAAAATGCACGCTGCTGTATAGTAGTAGGTTGTTTGTAACCTAATTCATCTAACGCATTTAATAAAGGAGTATTGAGGTTTAAATCACCAAAAGTCATGATACTGCTATAATATAATATGAGCGGCAAAGATAGGATTTTTTGGCGGTTAGCTTTTAACGGCGCTGGCTGGCGGATGAACAGCCTATATTCATGAGGGGCTGCTACTTCCTGAAATTGTTTAAATTAGCTACAAAAACATGTATGAAAAACCTCCACATACCAGCCATTTGTGTACACGCCTACGGGGGCCCGGAGCAATTAAAGCTGGAAGAGGTGCCGGTACCGGCGCCGGCAAAAGATGAGGTACTGATAAAAGTCGTCGCCAGCGGCGTGAATCCGATCGATTGGAAAGTAAGGGAAGGCTTTATGCAACACCCGCTGCCTTATATCCCCGGTGTGGAAGCTGCCGGCGTTGTAACCGCCATCGGAGAAGGCGTATTCGGCAAAAAAATCGGGGATGAAGTATACGGATCCGTCGACGGCTCCTATACATCCTACGCGGTTGCGTCAACAGAAGTATTGTTCAGAAAGCCTGCGCATATTTCGTTTGAGGAGGCCGCCACTATGGCTGGCGCCAGAACAGCCTGGGGCGCCTTGTTTGATGTGGCGCGGCTCACAAAAGGACAACGGATCCTGATCCACGCCGGTGCGGGAGGAGTAGGCCATTTTGCCGTGCAGCTGGCCTATAACGCCGGCGCATATGTGATTGCCACCGCCAGCCCGGAAAATATTGATTTTGTAACGGCATTAGGCGCCAGTGAAGTGGTAGACTATAAAGCAGCACCTTTCGAAACGCAGGTAGACCCCGTGGATATTGTATTTGATACCGTTGGCGGAGATACTGCCAACCGCTCTGTTGCAGTACTCAAACCCAATGGTCTGCTCCTTTGTATCGTTGATATGCCCGACCAGGAGAAAATTGAGGCAGCAGGCGTCCGCGCTTTATGGGGCGGCACCAAAACACTGGCCTCTATGATGGAAGTACATAAAATGCTGGAAAGAGAACTGATCAAACCATATGTACGCAAAGTATTTCAGCCACTGTCACAGGCAGCCGCGGCACAGGAATACAGTAAAAGCGGGGGACCGGGAAAAGGCAAAATTGTACTGAAAATTTCAGAAGAATAAAATAGCAAACGGACGAAGGTCACTTCCGTCCGTTTGTTGCCAGGAACATCTTATTTGCCCAGTATCTTCTTTCTATGTTGTATGCCCCATTTCTGTAAGGCAAGAATTACGCTGTCGAGCGTAGCGGCATAGGGCGTAAGCGTATATTCCACCGTTACCGGCTGCGTATCATACACCGTACGTTTCACCAGCTTATGTGTTTCCAGGTCTTTCAACTCCTTCGATAATACCTTAGACGTGATTTTCGGAATGCTCCGCTCAATATCCCGGAAACGCTTATGCCCCCTGGATACGGCGATAATGATAGGGAGTTTCCATTTTCCGCTGATCACATCCAATGCATCTCTTACCGGCATGATCACCTTATGGCAGTCGGTATGACTATTCCCCGTTAACTCTTTCCCGCAGTCGACTGTTAACTCTTCTGTTTTCATCTTTATGTAGTTGGTTACCTTTTGTAAAGCACTTACTTTAAGGAAACTGGTTACTTTCTGATAGCAAATATATTAACTTTAAGCCTCGAACCTAAATAAAAGATATGAAAGTAGAAATATGGTCTGATATTATGTGTCCGTTCTGCTACATCGGTAAACGGAAATTTGAGGCTGCCCTGGAGCAGTTCCCGGGAAAAGATAAGATCACGGTAGAGTGGAAGAGCTTTCAACTGAACCCTTCCCTGCAATCACAGCCGGGCAAAGATGTATATGACTACCTGGCGGAAATAAAAGGTCAGTCACGTGAATGGTCCCTGGCGATACACGACCAGATGACCGGCACCGCTAAAGCAGCCGGGCTTACCTATAATTTTGACAAAGCAGTCATAGCCAATTCCTTCGATGCGCACCGCCTGATCCAGCTGGCAAAGAAACACCAGCTTGGTGATGCGGCAGAAGAGCGCCTTTTTTATGCGTATTTCACAGAAGGTAAAGACATGAGTAATCACGAAACCCTGCTGGAACTGGGTGTTGAAATTGGTTTGGATAAGGCAGAAATAACCGCTGCGCTCACATCGGAAGAGCTGGCAGCAGCCGTCAACAAAGATGTAAATGAAGCGCAGCAACTGGGCATCAAAGGTGTACCATTTTTTGTGCTTGACCGCAAACTCGGCGTATCCGGCGCTCAACCGGTAGAGGCTTTTGCCCAGGCACTGGAGCAGGCTTTTACTGAATGGAAAAAAACACAACCGCTAACGGAACTGGAAACAATATCAGGTCCTGCTTGTACACCGGATGGAGCGTGTAATTAAATTTTTCTCTCTTACCTTTACGCCACAAATATCCATTTATGGCGCTTCTGAAGAGAATCAACCCTTTTTCCAGACCAAACAACGACACTGGCTTTGGCACTAATGCCAATGGCTACGGTGGTCGCTTTATTAATCGTGACGGGAGCTATAACATACGTCGGGAAGGACGTTCCTTTATGCACCGTTTTAATATCTATCATGCCCTGCTGAATGTGCCGGCCTGGCAGTTTGGCATGGTCGTGCTGCTTTTTTATTTTTCTATCAACCTGTTGTATTCAGGTATCTACTGGTGGCTGGGTGCAGATCAGTTCCAGGGAATTATCGGTAAAACTACCTGGGAACAGTTCAAGGAAATATATTTCTTTAGCACGGAAACCTTTACAACCGTAGGATACGGACGGGTAAACCCGGTTGGCGACGGCGTAAACGTAGTAGCCGCGGTGGAAGCGATGACCGGTTTTCTTTCTTTTGCAGTAGCCACAGGTCTTATCTATGGCCGGTTTTCAAAACCCAGGGCGCACCTGTTGTTTAGCGATGACGCGCTCATTGCACCATACCAGGACAAATCAGCACTCATGTTTCGCTTTGCTTCCTACAAAGAAAATCAGACGCTGAATAATGTGGAGGTACAGGTAACGCTGGGCCTCCAGGTACAGGAGAATGGCAATGCCGTCTATAAATTTTATACCCTGCCACTGGAAAGAAAAATGGTGGACAGCCTGGCAATGAACTGGACAGTAGTACATCCTATCGATGAGGATAGCCCCCTGCTGGGGTTTAGTGCGCAGGATATGGAAACTGCTGATGTGGAATTGTATGTAACTGTAAGAGGGTTCAATGATGTATATGCCAATACCGTGATACAACGTACGTCTTATACTTACCAGGAAATTATATTTAACCGGAAATTTGTACCAATGTATCGCGAAAGTGATAACGGGAAAACAACGGTGCTGGAATTACATCACCTGAGTAAAACGAAGGAAGCAGAATTGCAGTAGGCTTAAAGCAAAAAGCAAGCGGAGGGGAACGCCGAAGGCGTTTCCTTCCGTTAAGCCTTCTGCTTATCGGAAATCAATAGTAAGCCAATAAACGTGAACAGCCCGTTAATGATCAGTAATTCCAGCCCTATCTGGAAGCTGCCGAAAAGGTGTTTTTGATAAATATCCACCACCAGGCAAAGCAATGGAGCAGCCACACAAACCAGCGGTACCAGTGCATCCTTTACCCTCCGTTTTGTTAAAATACCAAAGGCAAACAATCCCAGCAAAGGACCATATGTATAGGTAGCTATCTTCAGAATAACACCTATCATACTCGGGTTATTCACCCACTCAAACACCATTACAAACAGCAGGAATACAAATGCCATCAGGAGATGTATACGCTGCCGGTATTTCTTTTTCTGTGCTTCTGTCCAGTCAGTTCTCTTTTGCATATCGAGGATGTCAATGCAAAGAGAAGAGGTGAGCGCGGTCATGGCGCCGTCGGCACTGGGAAACAGCGCAGAGATCAGCGCTATGATAAAGATCACGGAAATCACCGGTGGCATATGTTTCAAGGCCAGTTCGGGGAACAGCTTGTCACCGGTGGCCGCCACCTGCTGCTGCGCACCATATAAATGAAGCAGTCCTCCCAGGAAGAGGAACAAGCCTATTACAATCACCATGATAAAGGCCAGCGTCACCATATTCTTTTTGGAATCCTTTAGGGTTTTTACAGAGATGTTTTTCTGCATCATCTCCTGGTCAAGCCCGGTCATGGTAATAGTGATGAAAGCCCCCGCGAGGATCTGTTTTACAAAGAATAGCTTGTCGTTCGGATTTGTATTAAAAATAGTGGTAAGCCCCCGTTCATGCATCGCAGTAAAGCTTTCCCCCAAAGTCAGGTGCATGGTATGCAGTATAAATCCAACACAGATTACCAGTCCTGCCAGCATACAGCTCGTCTGCAAAGTATCTGTGTACACAATGGTTTTAACGCCGCCCTCATAGGTATACAGCAATATCATAAAAAGAATGATAAGGGTGGTAAGCCAGAAAGGTACGCCGAAACTGGAAAGGATGGCATCCTGTAATATCCTTACCACCAGGTATAGCCTGGCGGTGGCGCCAAGTGTGCGGGAAAGAATAAAGAACGAGGCGCCTGTTTTATAGGAACTTTTTCCAAAGCGGCTGTCGAGATAATTATAGATAGAAGTTAGGTGAAGCCGGTAATAGAGTGGTATCAATACATAAGCGATGGTGATATACCCGACAAAATAACCGAGCGTGATCTGCATGTAAGAGAAGGCGTCCTTTCCTACGGCGCCGGGAACGCTTACAAATGTAACCCCGCTGAGGGAAGTGCCTATCATGCCAAAGGCCACCAGCATCCAGTTGCTGTTACGGTTGCCGATAAAAAAAGAGTCATTGTTGGAATTACGACCCGTATACCATGCTACTACCAATAATATGATGAAGTAGGCAACAACGAAGGAGAATAATAAACCTGGCGACATAAATCAAATTTGATCAATATACTACTTTCCGTTTAAGGTGCAAAGCAGCAAAGAGGCAAAGATAACGATCTTCCTGTCTTTCCCATATCGTACAACGGCTTCCTGATAAACTGGTGGCGCCCTACCTCAATATTTCCCGGGAAACGCTGAGTCGACTCAAATCAAAGGGGTAATAACTCCCCGTAATCCGGCCCCTTTCTAGCCCCCACAGGACATAAAACAGCCGCAAATAAAATACTTGACAAAAGCAAATTTATTATTTGCTTTTGTCAAGTATTTATTTATTTTTGTACTGAAAAACAGTCACCTATGTCCAATGAATCACAGGTAGTCAGCGATATCCGGAGCTTTAACCGCTTTTATACAGGGATGATCGGTTTACTCAACCAACATATCCTCGAAAGTAATTTGTCCCTCTCAGAAGTGAGGGTGTTGTATGAAATCGGGCAGCTGGGAAAATGTACCGCCGGGCAGCTCATCAGCATCCTGAAGATCGATGGCGGTTACCTTAGCCGCATGTTGAAAAAGTTTGAGAAAAACGGTTGGCTGAACAGGCAGCAGTCTACCGCCGACGGACGTACGTTTTTTTTACATCTCAGTGCTTCCGGGAAAAAAATGCTTGCGGGACTGGACGAAAAATCGACCGGCGAAATCCGGACGCTGACAGCTCCTTTGTCGGAGAAGCAGCAGCAACAGGTAGCCGGCGCCATGAAAACCATACAACAGGTATTGTCAGCAGGAGAAGATGTACTGGTTTCGGATATCCATATCCGTTATAACCTGTTGCCGGGTGATGTAGGTTATCTTATTTATTTGCACGGGCAGTTGTATGCGCGGGAATCGGGTTATAATCTCGAGTTTGAAGCCTATGTATGTAAAACGTTCTATGAATTTCTGCCCACTTATAACCCCGCAAAGGATCGTATGTTCCTGGCCGTTGCCGACAACCAGATAGTGGGTTCCGTGGCCATTCTCGGCTCTTCCCGGCACCTGGCGCAGCTTCGCTGGTTCCTGATACATCCTGACTACAGGGGCAGGGGCCTTGGGAAAAAATTACTGGAGGAAGCGCTTCTCTTTTGCAGGGAGAAAGATTACCAGAAAGTGTACCTGATGACAACGAGTATGCAGGAAACAGCGATCGCCCTTTATAAGAAAGCAGGTTTTCGTAAAACAGGAGAAAAACACCTGCAGCTCTGGGGACAACAGCTGTACGAGCAACGTTATGATATGGACCTGTTCTAGGCGTATTTGTGCAGTAATACAATCTGCCCCAGGTGATAGGCGTCGTGCTCTGCAAGGCCTTGCAGGTAGTAAATGGCTTTATGTTCGGTGCCCGGAAATGCATCAAATAATTCCTTCTCCGGGAATTTGCGGATCGACTCCGCCGTTTGCGCAATGGAGTGCAGCAGCCGGTGCCTGGTGGCCTGCCAGTTTTCTTCCCCGTGATTTTCAGGCATGTAAAAGTCCGGCAGGTCCCCGTCCTGTTCCGGGACCTCATTATGCATAAATCGCTGTACACGCTGATGCCAGAATATAACGTGGTTCACAATTTCCCAGATATTATTGGACTCCCCGAACGCTTTGGTAGCCTGCTTTGCATCTATGCGGGAAAGATGCTCCATAAAGGTGACATCTATCCACGGCTGGCCATTGTAAAGATTCTCCAGTGACGTAGCTAAGTGTTCCGTTAATAATGACATACAAGATGATTTTTATTTTTTAAAAGATATCCGTATCTCTTTTAAATAGGTACTTATATAACCGGCACGCATCTGTATAAATAAGAAGTATAACCCCGTTAATCATAATAATCGTCTAATAGTGGGGAACCACGAAGCCCGGTAGCCGTAATTTACTGAATTCTTTCCCTTATTTTTAAAGAATATAAAAACCATCGTTATGGATCAGCAGCAACTGGAAAACAACAAGAATGAAGATGCTATGCGGATGGCAATCAGCACCATGAAACAACGCCTGGGAGTGATAGAACAGGGCGGGGGAAAGAAAAGCCTGGAGAAAGTGCGGCAACGTGGCAAACTAACTGCCCGGGAACGCATACAATACCTGGTAGACAAGGACTCGGCCTTTACAGAAATAGGCGCCTTTGCCGCCTATGAAATGTATGAGGAATATGGTGGCTGTCCTGCCGCAGGTACAGTAGGAGGCATTGGTTATGTAGGAGGCCGGCAGTGTATGATTGTGGCCAATGATATGACCGTGAAGGCAGGAGCCTGGTTTCCGATGACGGGTAAAAAGAATCTCCGTTTACAGGAAATCGCCATGGAAAACCGGCTCCCGGTTATTTACCTGGTAGACAGCGCCGGTGTATTTCTGCCTATGCAGGACGAAATATTTCCCGATAAAGAACACTTTGGACGCATCTTCCGTAACAATGCCCGGATGAGCGCCATGGGCATTACACAAATTGCCGCCGTAATGGGCAGCTGTGTAGCCGGTGGGGCATACCTGCCTATTATGAGCGATGAAGTACTGATGGTAGAAGGTAACGGCTCCATTTTCCTGGCCGGCCCTTACCTCGTGAAAGCAGCCATCGGGGAAGACGTAGATGCGGAAACGTTAGGTGGCGCAGTCACCCATACAGAGATCTCCGGCATCGCGGACTACAAATTTAAAACAGATGAAGAATGCCTCGACCAGGTGAAAAGGATAGTAAGTAAGCTGGGACACCAACCTCTCGCAGGATTCGACCGTATTGCACCGGCAGCGCCGCTGAAATCAGGTGAAGAACTCGACAGCGTATTGCCCGCTGATAGTTCGCGACCCTATGATATGCTGGAAATCATTGAACGCCTGGTAGACGGATCAGCTTTTGATCAATATAAACAAGACTATGGTAAAACCATTTTATGCGGCTATGCCCGCATAGATGGATGGGCAGTAGGTATTGTGGCCAACCAGCGCAAAATAGTTAAAAGCCGCAAAGGCGAAATGCAAATGGGGGGCGTTATCTATAACGACAGCGCCGACAAGGCAGCCCGTTTTATTATGAACTGTAACCAGAAAAAAATACCACTGGTATTTTTACAGGACGTCACCGGTTTTATGGTAGGCAGCAGAAGTGAACATGCCGGCATCATTAAAGATGGTGCAAAGCTGGTTAATGCAGTGGCCAATTCGGTAGTGCCCAAAATCACCATCATTGTCGGTAATTCCTATGGCGCCGGTAATTACGCCATGTGTGGTAAAGCCTACGATCCGCGTTTTATTTACGCATGGCCCTCCGCAAAAATTGCAGTAATGGGAGGCGACCAGGCCGCCAAAACACTGCTGCAGATCCAGGTGGCTTCACTTAAAGCAAAAGGACAGGTGATCACACCTGAAGAAGAAGCCCGTTTACTGAAAGAAATCACAGATAAATATTACGCGCAAACCACGCCGTATTATGCAGCGTCCCGTCTTTGGGTCGACGATATCATCGATCCTGCCGATACGCGCCTCCGCATTGCAGAAGGAATAAAAGCAGCGAACAATGCGCCTGTTGAACAGGCATTCAGCGTAGGAGTAATGCAGGTTTAGCTGTTTGCTTTTAGCAGTTAGTTTTTAGCAAACGGAGATCAAGAAGCGAACAGGCAATGGCTAAAAACTTTCATTGCTACTTAAAGCTCCCGGGAACAGAATGCTAAAAGCTAACTGCTAAAAGCTGTCGTTATTCCTTATCTTCGCGCTGCTTTAAAATTGAACATGGCTGAACTGGTAGTATATACTGATGGTGCATCCCGCGGCAATCCAGGCCCGGGAGGATATGGCGTGGTCCTCATATGGGGAAACATCCGGAAGGAATTATCACAAGGGTATCGTAAAACCACCAATAACAGGATGGAGCTCCTGGCGGTGATTGTAGCGCTCGAAGCCCTGAAAAAAGACGGCGTGCCTGTTACCATTTTTACAGACAGTAAATATGTGGTAGACAGTATCGAGAAAGGATGGCTTTGGGGTTGGGTAAAAGTGAATTTCAAAGACAAAAAAAATAAAGACCTCTGGTTGCGTTTTATTCCCCTCTATAAAAAGCATCGTATTAAAATGCAATGGGTGAAAGGTCATGCCAGCAATCCTTTTAATAACCGCTGCGATGAACTGGCTACACAGGCGGCCGATAGCGGCGACTGGCTGATCGATGAAGGTTTTGAAAGCGGCCTGGTATAGAATAACCTGCCGCGGTAGCCAATATTACCCTCACCACTTCAGGTGTTATTATTGTATTGTTAATGCACAAAGGAGGCTAAATTTATCCACTCATCATATTTTATTTCGCTGAAACCCGCTCGCATACCTGAAACCTATTTTTATGCCCAATTGTTTTTTAACTTTTTTAACATTACTTTTGTTTTGTTCTCGTAAAGCATCTAGCTTTGCGTCCCATTAGTCTATAGGTATTATAGGATAATAAGATAGGAAAAATAAAAGAACAGCTTATGAGAAGGAATACCCAACCATATTTTGTATGCAACTATTGTTGTTGCAATCATTAAACCAATCATCATTAAACCAAATAGCATCAAAAAATTTCTCTGCTTAGCCACATCGCTGTGACAGCAGGTTACAACAATCATTAACTGTCCCCGGAACTCCGTCTGTTCCCGGTATATAACATCATTGGAATACAGTACTGCCAGGCCTGTTGAACAACAGGTGTGACTGCTTATTGCCATGAAAAACCAAACCACTCACTTCAACATTTTATCTATGTTACAACGACTACTGCTTGTATTACTGCTATTCGGCCCTATAGCCGTATTTGCCCAAACACGGACTGTCACCGGACGTATTGTTTCAGCAAAGGATAATACACCTTTGCCGGGAGCGTCGGTATTGGTAAAAGGAAGCAACACCGGTACTGTTAGCGATCCTGACGGAAATTTCAAATTGCAGGTAAATGATCCTGCAGCAACTATCCTGGTTATACGTTTTATCGGCATGGAACAACAGGAAGTGCCGATCAGCAACAGTCCTCTCAATGTTGCACTCCGCTCGTCCGGAAAAGATTTAGGTGAAGTAGAAATTGTGGTGGCATATGGTGTGGCAAAAAAGAGTTCCTATACCGGTTCGGTATCGCAGATAAAAGGCGATGAACTGGTAAACAGGCAGGTATCCAGTGTATCTAAAGCACTACAGGGACTTGCAGCAGGTGTGCAAAGCACTGCCACCAGCGGACAGCCCGGTTCTGATGCTACCATCCGCATCCGCGGAGTAGGATCCATCAATGCTTCTGCTGACCCGTTGTACGTACTGGACGGAGTACCTTACGGCGGTAGCCTGAATGCTATCAACCCTTCCGACATTGAATCTATCAGCGTATTAAAAGATGCCGCTTCCAGTGCATTGTACGGCTCCCGCGGTGCTAACGGTGTTATTATTATCACCACCAAAAAAGGCCGTAAACTGGGTACCACCATCGATGCACGTGTTAGCCAGGGCTTCTCCAAAAGAGCGGTAAAAGATTATGAGAAAGTAAGCACTGATCAGTATTTTGAAATGTACTGGGAAGCTATCCGTAATGCCGGCTTAACAAACGGGCTATCGGCCGCTACAGCGGCTACACAGGCCAGTACCAATTTGGTCAGAAGGCTCGGCATTAACCCTTATGGTACTGCATTTCCGCAACCGGTAGGTACCGACGGGAAACTGGTAGCAGGCGCTAAAACATTGTGGAACGACGACTGGAACGATGCCATGCAACGCACCGGTCATCGTACACAGGCGGATCTGAGCATTAGCGGCGCTACCGAAAAAAGCCGGTATTATATTTCCGGTGGTTATCTTAACGACCAGGGTATTTATCTCGGCTCTGGTTTTAAACGCTATAACGTACGCAGCAACGTAGAGATCGATGCCAAAAAATGGCTGAAGATCGGGTTAAATCTCGGTGGTGCACATTCCGATCAACAGGCGCCTCCGTCTGAGGACAGCCGCTCCGACAACTACGTGAACTACGGTCGTCTTATGTCCGGCTTCTATCCGATCTATCAGCGCGACAGAGCCACAGGAGCCTATCTGCTGGATGCCAAAGGGGACAAAATGTTTGACTATGGTAGCTACCGCCCCAGCGCCGCCAATACAAACAGTAACCTGGTTGGTACATCTGCGATCGACAAACATAACCTGTCCAGGGACGACATCTCTGCGCGTATCTATGGTGAAGCAACCCTCTGGAAAGGGCTGAAGTTTAAAACCAGTTACAACGCAGATTATACCGCCAGGAACCAGCATGAATACACCAACCCCGTTTATGGCTTCGATGCAGAAGTAGGGGGAACCGTGGAGAAAATCTCTACCCGTACCTTCAGCTGGACTTTCAATAACATCCTGACCTACGAACAAACCTTTAACGAAAAACATCACCTGAACCTGCTGGCAGGACAGGAAACCTATAAGTTCACCAACACTTTCACGGATGGTCAGCGTTCAGGGTTTTCCCTGCTGGGCCTCGACGAACTATCAGATGCTTCTTTGATCAAAGACCTGCAGGGATATACAGATACGTATAACCTTTACAGTTACCTGGGCCGTGCAGAATATGATTACCTCGGAAAATACTTCCTGTCGGCATCTGTACGTTCAGACCGCTCTTCCCGCTTTGCACCGGATCATGCCTGGGGTACCTTCTGGTCCATCGGCGGATCCTGGAAGGCCACCGAGGAAGACTTCCTGAAAGGCAGCAGCTGGCTGAACCTGTTGACACTCCGCGCCAGCTACGGTGCGCAGGGAAATGATAACCTGGGTGACGATTCCTATTATAACTACTATCCATTGCTGAATGTAAACAGCAACCTGGGTGAAGGTGGAACCTACCGCAGGTTTTTATATAACAAGCTTTTGAAATGGGAAACCAACCTGAACCTGAATATCGGCGTCGATTATTCGATGTTCAACAACCGTTTCGGTGGTACCATAGAGTTCTTCCAGCGTAAATCGAAAGACCTGCTGTATTCCAAACCGCTGCCACCATCCCTGGGTTATTCTGCTATAGACCAGAACGTGGGCGCGCTGAAAAATACAGGCGTTGAGGTTACCCTGCACGGTGTTCCGGTGAAAACAAGAAACTTCAGCTGGGTGGTAGATCTCAATATGACCCATTATAAAAACAAGATTACAGAATTACCGCAAAAAGAAATCATCAGCGGTACCAAGAAGCTGATGGTAGGAAGATCCATCTATGATTTCTGGATCCGCGAGTGGGCCGGGGTGGACGAAAAAACCGGGTTGCCGTTATGGTATATAAACAATGCAGATGGCACGAAAGGTATTACCAATAACTATAGCGCCGCTTCACAATATTACAATAGCTCTTCTCTTCCCGATCTGTACGGTGGACTTACCAATACCTTCAATTACAAAGAGTTTTCGCTCTCGTTCCTGATTGCGTATAGCCTTGGGGGTAAGGTGTTGGATCAGGACTACCTGTTCCTCCTGGGTACCGGTACTGCTGCAGGTCGGCCATTTGCGACAGAAATGCAGAACCACTGGACGCCGGAGAATACCAAAACAGATGTGCCTAAACTGACGACCATCCAAACTAACTGGACACAAACGTCGAGCCGCTTTTTGTATGATGCCAGCTATGCCCGTTTAAAAACGGTGAACCTGAGTTACAATCTCCCAAAATCACTGATGGAACGCGCACATCTTAATAATGTGCAGATCTATCTGCAGGGAGAAAACCTTTTCACCCTCTATAAACATAAGGGACTGGATCCTGAGCAATCAGTCGGTGGTACTACCTATTATCGTTACCCGGCCATCAAATCTTTATCCGCCGGTATTAACCTGAGCTTCTAAAAATTATGATCATGAAAAAGAACTTATTTATAATCATCATTGCTGCGCTGGTACTGGGATCGTGCAGTAAGGATTTCCTGGAAACCAAGCCTACCAATGCAGTGCCCGATGACGAGGTATTCAATACGGTAGATAACGTAGAAACGGTTATCAACGGTACCTGGGCTTATATGTTTGAAGAGTTTTTTACCTATGCTGTTCCCGGTTACAAGTCTATTCACCTTACCAGTGATGCAATGGGCAGTGATGTTGCAGTAACAACGGTTTACGGTCTGAGAGATTCCTACGCTTTTACGGAAATGACCGACAATACCAAAAACCGCGTAAATGCTTTCTGGACCATTCTTTACAAGGTGATCGACAACTGTAATAATATTATAGCAAGGATAGATAATGCTACGGGAGATGACACTAAGAAACAGCGCATTAAAGGCCAGGCATATGCACTGCGCGCTAACTGTTACCTGACCCTTGCTTCCTATTACCAGTTTAACAGAACCGGTACCGAAAAAGCAGTACCCATTTACCTGGAGCCAACCAGCTCCACATCGGTGGGTAAACCCAAATCTACCATCACACAAGTGTATCAGCAAGTGATTGCCGACCTGCAGAAAGCATTGCCCTTGCTGAAGGACTATGAACGTAATCCTGCACAGAAATGGAAGATCGACCTGAACGTGGTAAATGGATTGCTGGCGCGTGCTTACCTCTACAATCACCAGTGGACACAAGCCATCAGCAGCGCAGTGGCGGCGCGCAATGGCTATCCGCTGATGTCGGGCGACGACTACAACAAAGGCTTTAATGACCTCAACAATGTGGAGTGGATCTGGGCACATGGCCAAACGCCCAACCAGAGCAATGCCAGCTACAACTTCCATTTCCTGGACGTATCTACGCCCGCAGCCTATTACCAGAGCTTTATGGCGGATCCTTATTTCAAGAACTTCTTTGATAGTGCGGATGCGCGTTTCCGTTTATTTGACTGGGATACCTTACCCGACCAGGAAGGTTACCTGCGCTACAAAAAATTCCGCTTCCGCGATGCCAGTGCACTGGTAGGCGATCTGGTGCTGATGCGTTCAGCAGAAATGTACCTGATCGAAGCAGAAGCATATACCCGGAACGGTAATAATGCAAAGGGCGCAGAAGCATTGAACGCATTGCGTACTGCCCGCAATGCAGTGCCATACAAAGGTGGTGGAAGCCTGCTGGATTCTATACTGATAGAAAGAAGAAAAGAATTGTGGGGAGAAGGGTTTGCGTTGTCGGATATTATTCGTACAGGCGGTACCGTAGTGAGGAAGCCTTTTCTTTCTTATACCGGGGAAGACAGTATCATCAATGTGATCCGGGCAGATGGCAGTACTTTAGAAGTGGCCGCACAGGGACACCTGACGCTGAAACAACCGGATGGACAGCCTTTCACGGCGTATAGTCCTTACTATCTTTTTGCGATCCCTATTTCGGAAGTACAGAATAATCCTAATCTAAATAACTAGCGGAAAGGAACGCCTTCGGCGTTTGTCTTTGGGCAGGATTAATATGATTATAATGATTGTACTGATTTTATTTCTTTTTTTGAAAGAAGCTTACTTTTTTTCGAATGTGTTTACCAACAAGATAAAGACGTAGATCAGAAAAAGCTAAAATCAGTACAATCATTATAATCATATTAATCCTGCCCAAAGACAAACGCCGAAGGCGTTCCCCTCCGCTTTATTCAATCGCTTCAATCGCTTTTTGCTTTAAGCTTTCTGCATTTCGTTTAATAGATCCATGGCACTATCCTGCTGGTATGTTTCATGTAGTCGGTATATTCTTCCCCGAATTGCGCTGTCAGCATTTTCTCCTCTACATTCATCCGGTAAATAAAAACGGTGAGCACCGGGATGAAAACGATGGCAAGCGCCAGCCAGTTATTTACGGATAAACCAAATCCAAGGAAAGACAAAAGAGAGCCCGCATAGGAGGGATGCCGCAGAATACCGTACAGGCCATCCTTTTTTATATGATGGTCTTTACGGATGGTAACCACTACTGTAAACAACCGGCCCAGTTGCGCAATAGATACAAAGCGCAGCAACATCCCCAGCAGTATAACGGATAAGCCTATACGATTCATAAGCGGCCCCGGTGAAATCATGTAAGGTGTTTTAATCGCTACAATGGCGGCGATATTGATACATACAATGATGACGATCCAGATAAAGGCAAGGCTTCCTTTGTCCTGCTTCTTTTTATCGGCCTGATCACCGCCACGGAGAATGCGGTGAAGTAATACTTCAGATAAAAACCAGACCAGGTAAATAACGGACGATAGCGAGTTCATATAATAAAGGATGTTGGGACAGTATATACGTAATATATGTTATATTTTCTGATCTTCAAAAAGGTACGTAATTTGTAACCGGAATTAAAACGTGTGCTATGGAAAACCTGCAAACAATATTGCAATCTCCTGTTCCGGTATTGATCGATTGTTTTGCCACCTGGTGTGGCCCCTGTCAGATGGTGCCTCCTATTTTAAAAGAGGTAAAAGAAAAGCTGGGAGATAAGCTCAGAATTGTGAAGATAGATATTGATAAGAATCAGCAGCTGTCCGCCCAGTGGCAGATCAGCAGCGTACCCACCTTGTTGCTTTTCCGCGAAGGAAGGATGATCTGGCGCCAGAGCGGAGTAGTGCCGGCACATCAGCTCCTGCCGATACTGAAACAGCATTTAGCCATTAGCATTTAGCTTTTGGTAAATGCTGCGAAGATCAGGTATTATTGCCTCCGGGCAATTATTAAATGCTGTTGTAAAAGCTTTGCAGATCCCTCGCCAATACATCATAGATGGGGCGGGTAAATTCCATGAAAAGATCAGTAGGAGGTGGGGGCGGCATATCCCGTCCGCCAATGAGCAATTTATCTTCATCGCTCAGCGCCCTTTCATCGCCACGGAATGTGCCGAACTGATTCAGCCAGGTATAGCTTCCCGGAATGCGGTCGGTTCGCAGCACCTGTCCGTTAGTTGTATTGGTAATGCGGTAATCCAGCAGGCCCTTTGATACCACGGTTTTTTTTGTGATATACAGGGTCGCCTTTACCGTTTTGTAAATATTGATTTCTTTCCCGGTGGTATCTTTGGAAGTACCTACTATTATCTCTTTTGAAACTTCGCGTTCTGTACGGTCCACATAGGTTTGTCCCACTACAAAATCAAAAAAGCGCAGTTCTATGTATTCATCCGGACGCAGGTTTTCGCTGCGGGCAATTCTTTCATCGTAAAACTGCACAAACTGGTTGATATTGCGCTGTTGCAGGTTCCTGACCAGGTAATCCCTGAACTGGTCTGCGGAAAACTGGAAATAGGGGGAGCGCACTTCAATTTCGCTGACTACTACGTTGATAACACCCAGTTGATAGGCCTCATCCCGCTTTTGTTTGGTATCGCGGTAATTGGGAATCAACTTGAGAGCGGCGCTAAATTCTTCATAAGCCTTGCGCGCGCTGGCTTTGTCGCCCTGGCTGAGCAGCGACATGCCACGGTCGTACCGCATTTCAGCGGCATTTTCCTGGGCGCCCGTAATAGCATCGCGGTAGTCTTTAGGTTGTACCAGCTTCAGTGCGGCAGGGGAGCTGTAAATGCTGTTATAAAGACTTTGCAGTGCCTTGTATTCGTTGCGTACAGCTTCCCATTTGAGCTGGTTATTGGACCGGAGATATTCATTCACCCGGTCTTCCCGTGCCAGTTGGGCCTGTTTATAGGCATCCGGCAACATCCGGGTGGCGGTGGCATCCTGGGGTTTGCGCTGGAGCTTTTTTACAAAAGCCACTACTGCCTGGTCGTACCGGCCTTTATTATATAATTTTTCGCCTGATTTGCAGGAAAGGAATAAGGAGTAAAGGAGAATAGCGGCTACGCTGAGCAGCGGCTTCCAGGATAATTTTTTCAATGGGATTAAATTTATAAGGATATGTCTTCTGCCTGCTACAGCCCTGTTCCTGTCTATTTGAATTGTCTTCTCAGTTCGCGGTCAGCCTCTCTGGCTTTGATGGAATCACGTTTATCATGCAGTTTCTTTCCTTTACCAACACCTATTTCAATCTTGGCCAGGCTTTTATCTGTGATAAAAATGCGCAGCGGTACAATGGTGTAGCCACGTTCCTTGATTTTGTTTTCAATTTTTCTCAGCTCCCGCTTTGTTAGTAGCAGCTTACGTTCACGCAAGGGGTCATGATTAGCTGATGTGCCATGGCTGTATTCGGCAATATGCAAGCTTTTTACGAATAATTCTCCTTTGGAAAAATAGCAGAATGAATCATTAAAACTCACCTTATTAGCACGTACAGACTTGATTTCCGTTCCCAGCAATACCATCCCGGCAATATACTTATCTTCTATTGCGTACTCAAAATATGCCGATCTGTTCTTTAGTTCTGCCATTATTTAGGGGTTAGCTTTCAGCTGATAGCTGTTAGCGGCTGAAAGGCAATAGTGTTACTGGTGCCGGGTACCGTCGCTAACAGCTATCAATTTTAAGCTAGTTTTTGAAAATGGTCAGCAAACTTGCCAACCTCGTCTTAAGTTCTTTTCTATCCATGATGAAATCCAGGAAACCATGTTCCAGCAGAAATTCTGCGCTCTGGAAGCCAGCAGGTAAATCTTTTTTAATGGTTTCTTTAATGATCCTTGGACCGGCAAAGCCGATCAGTGCGCCTGGTTCTGCTATATTCAGGTCGCCCAGCATAGCATAAGAAGCGGTAACACCACCCGTGGTAGGGTCGGTCATTAAAGAGATGTAAGGCAACCGGGCATTAGCCAGCTGGGTAAGCTTGGCGGAGGTTTTGGCCATCTGCATCAGGGAAAATGCGCTCTCCATCATACGGGCTCCACCGGATTTGGAAATAATCATCAGCGGCATTTTGTTAACGATACAGTAGTCTATAGACCGGGCAATCTTTTCACCCACTACTGAACCCATGGAGCCTCCGATAAAGTTGAAATCCATACAGGCCACTACCAGGTCGTTGCCCAGCACTTTACCGGCACCCACCGTCATAGCGTCTTTCAGGCCGGATTTCTTCTGCGCGTCCTTTAACCTTTCGCCGTAAGGCTTCAGATCTTTAAAGCCCAGGAAGTCCGTTGGGTAAATATTTGGGAACAGTTCCTCGAACTGATTGTTATCAAATATAATCTCAAAATACTCTGCAGAGTTGATACGGTTGTGATAATTACATTTATCACAAACATAGAAATGCTCTTTCAGATCCTTTACAGTGGTGGTTTTTTTACAGTTAGGACACTTGTGCCACAAACCATCCGGTGCTTCTTTCTTTTCACTGGTGGTGGTAGAGATGCCTTGTTTAATTCGCTTAAACCAGCTTGACATATTTTACTATTAGATTAGAAAATAGTGGTGCAAGATACGAATTATCGTATAAAGCCAAAAACATATGCTGAAAAGCTTTTAGCTGTTAGCCTTTAGCCCTCAGCTTTACCTGTCGTAAACAGAAACGGAGACAAAAGCGATAATTTAATATTATACGCTCTTGTCTCCGCTTATTAATGGCTAAAAGCTAATAGCTATTGGCACTTATGCGTTTCTGTTGATACAGTTCAGGTCCCTGAATGCCTCTTCCAGACGCTTAACAAAGGTTTCTTCACCTTTGCGCAGCCATACGCGTGGATCATAGTATTTTTTATTGGGCTTATCTGCGCCTTCCGGATTACCCAGCTGACCCTGCAGATAGTCTTTTTTCGCCTCGTAGAAATCATGGATACCTTCCCAGAATGCCCACTGCATATCTGTATCGATATTCATTTTGATAACACCATAACCCAGCGCTTCAGTGATCTGGTGTTTTGGAGAACCGCTACCGCCGTGGAATACATAGTATACCGGTTTAGTAGCCGTTTTGTATTTTTCCTGGATAAACTCCTGGCTGTTGTGCAGGATCACCGGGCGCAGTTCTACGTTACCGGGAGAGTATACGCCATGAACGTTACCAAACGCAGCAGCCACCGTGAAACGGGGACCTACCTTTGATAAAGTTTCGTAGGCATAAGCTACTTCTTCAGGCTGTGTATACAGTTTAGCGTTATCTACACCGGAATTATCAACGCCGTCTTCTTCACCACCGGTTACGCCCAGCTCGATTTCGATGGACATACCCAGTTTATTCATTCTCTCAAAATATTTATGAGAAATTTCGATGTTTTCAGCAATAGGCTCTTCGGAAAGATCCAGCATGTGAGAGCTATACAGTGGTTGACCGTGCTGTTTGAAGAATTGTTCGCCCGCGTCCAGCAAACCATCGATCCATGGCAGCCATTTTTTAGCGGCATGGTCTGTATGTAATACTACCGGTACGCCATAATATTTAGCTACTTCATGTACGTGTTTAGCACCGGAGATACCACCTGCGATGTTAGCCTGCAGCTTGTCGTTTGGCATACCTTTACCGGCAAAAAATTGTGCACCACCGTTGGAAAACTGAATAATAACCGGTGAATTTACTTTAGCAGCTGTTTCCAGTACCGCATTCACGGAGTTAGTTCCCACAACATTCACGGCAGGCATAGCAAATCCGTTGTCTTTGGCATCGTTATACAGCGCATCCAGCTCTTCGCCGAATAATACGCCAGCTCTGTATTTTCCCATACTCTGATATGTGTTTTATTTTTTAGGAAAGCAAATATAAGGAGTTAAATAGAAGATTTATAGCGAAAAGTAAGTGCTTATGTATTAAATCTACCAATAGAAAAACGTATTTTACCCGATCTTAACCTGCGTCAGCATGAAACCATTCTTTGTCCTGTTTGCCTGGATATTATTGCAAATGCCCACTGTCAGCGCATTTGGTGGGAGTGCAAACGATTCTCTCCTTTATACTTCTTTTGATGGCACCCGGATTCATTACACCGTTAAAGGCACGGGTAAACCCGTATTATTGGTGCATGGCTTTATTGTAGACGGAGAGTCCTGGAAAAAAACTGCTTTATACGATTCACTGCTGTTGTACGGATATAAGGTGATCACGCTGGATATGCGCGGGAATGGCGCTTCAGATCATCCGCACGACAGCACGGCCTATCTTGGCGACGCTGAAGCAAAGGATATTATGGGACTTATTACTTTCCTCGGGCTGAACAGCTACCAGGTGATTGGTTATTCCCGTGGCGCAATTATAACTGCCCGCTTGCTGGTACTGGACAATCGTATCAGGAGTGCTGTAATGGGTGGCATGGGGACCGCTTTTACCGATCCTGCCTGGCCCCGTCGTCAACGGCTTTATGAGGCGCTTTCCGGCAAAGATGTGCCGGAACTGGCGGCGATGGTGAAGAACGTACAGAAAGCTGGTCTGGATCAGCGTGCCTTGGCGCTGATGCAATTTGGCCAACCGGCTACTACACCACAGGAACTGGCCAGGGTGCAGCAACCGGTGTTGGTATTGGGAGGAGATAAGGACAGCGACAATGATACCGGTGGCTCACTGGCCGCCATGATGCCGGCCGGTATGCATGGTACGGTTACAGGAGACCATAACAGCGTAGTGCGCTCGGCGCCATTCGCTGCCTGGGTGCTGAATTTCCTGCAAAATCATTAAACGACAGTCAGTACGCTGCCATCTACTTTAATAGTAAAGGGTGTCAATGCAGCGGTGGCAGGGCCGTTGCTTACTGCGCCGGTGGTAGTATACCGGCTGCCATGTCCGCAGGGGGCATTGCATTCAATTAATTTGCTGCCGTTGTTGTAGGTCGCTACGGTACAACCCTGGTGCGTACAGGTGCTGGATAGAGCGGTGAAGTTGCCGGCTGTACTACCGGCGCTGGTGCGAATAATAATAACGCCATTAGAGATCTTAAAATCGCCGACGTTTGGAAGATCACTGCCGAGGTTGAGTGTCAAACGGGCATTGCCTCCGCCGGGAGGATTCGGAGCAGGATTGTCACTTCCTCCTTTGCTGCAAGCCGCCAACCCAGCGGTACAGGCCAATACCAGCGTTAATCCAATGTTGGAAACAAAATCTCTTCTTTCCATAAATATGCGTTTTTTGTTGATCGATATCCTGTTTACGCAAACAAAAAGAAGAAGGTTGCCTGATGATTAAAAGGAAAGATTTTTAAAATAAGTACTGGCCTCGAGCAAACGGCTGCCATACCAGGAAAACATTTCGCCGTCAACCAGCACAATGCGCGCAGCCGGTAGGATCGCCTGTAATTCGGCGATGTGTTTTTCGCGGAAAGGATAAGGCTCAGAAGAAAGTAACACCAGTTCACAGCCGCTGTTGGCCAGCTGCGCTGCAGTTACGGCAGGATAACGAAGTTCCTGCCCAAATACATTATGCAGCCCGCATACGCCCAGCATGTCATGGATAAAAGTATCGCCACCTGCTACCATCCACGGATCACGCCATATCAGGTAGGCAGCTGGAACCGGGTTTGCATGCGCCGGCAACGCGGCAAAACCTGCTTTTATTTGCGTGAGTAACGCGGTGGCAGCAGCTTCGCGATGAGTAACGGCGCCAATACCGGCAATCATTTCATAAGCATCTTCCAGTGTTTGTATATTACTCACCCATACCGGGTAATCCTTCATCAGTGGCTCCACATCAGCGGCGAGGTTCTCTTCTTTATTGGCAATAATGAGGTCGGGCTTCAGCTGGTCAATAATATGACGGTGTATTTTTTTGGTACCACCTACCCGCGTTTTTTCACGGAACCACGTTAACGGATGCACGCAAAATTTTGTAATGCCCACCACCTCTTTATTAAGTCCCAGGGAATACAATAGTTCGGTTTGTGAGGGGACCAGCGAAACAATCCGTTGTGGCGGATGTTCCAATGTAATGGATCTATTGAGCTGATCGGAAAAAATCATCGGAAAAATTTTCGTTGCATTTATTAAATGCAACGAAAACTAATATAAGATCTTCTTCGCTGCATTTAATAAAAGCTAATGTCTGAAAGCTCCTCTAACGCCCCAGCGCCTGGATAATGTCATACTTCGTCACAATATGGTGGTTGCCGCTGTCGTCTTTGGTAAGTACGGCGCCGTTTTCCCGGTTGATATAAACAGATAGTTTTTCAATCGGTGTATCCTGGCTTACCAGCGGGAACGACGACTGCATTACTTGCCTGATCAGCGCGTCTTTCAGGTTGGCATCATCAATGAGGCGGTTAAACAATCCGTTTTCAGAAATGGAGCCTATAATGTCGCCACCCTGTTCTACGGGGATGTGTTCGATGTCGTATTTCTTCATGCGTGCAATGGCTTCGCTTACTTTTTCATCGGCGCTGATGGTCACCAGTGGCTGGTTACGGCGGCCGTTCACTACATCCTTCACCGTTTTAACATCCAGGAAACCGCGTTCCAGCATCCATTGGTCGTTATATATTTTACCTACATAGCGGCTGCCATGATCATGGAAAATAACTACTACCACATCTGTTGGTTTCAGGGAGGCCTTCAGCTGTAGAAGTCCGGCGATGGCGGATCCTGCGGAGTAACCCACAAAAATGCCTTCTTCTTTAGTGATGCGGCGGGCCATCACGGCGGCGTCTTTATCAGTTACTTTTTCAAATTTGTCGATCACAGTCATATCATAGTTCTCTGGCACAAAATCTTCACCGATACCTTCTGTGATGTAAGGATATACTTCGCTCATATCGAGAACACCCGTTTCAAAATATTTTTTCAGCAGGGAACCGTAGCTGTCGATCGCCCAAACCTGGATATCCGGATTTTTTTCCTTCAGGTATTTCCCGGTGCCGGTTACCGTACCACCGGTACCGGTGGCCACTACCAGGTGGGTGATTTTACCGTCTGTCTGCTCCCAAATTTCAGGGCCCGTTTGCTCGTAATGGGCATCCCGGTTGGCCAGGTTGTCATACTGATTAACGTAAAATGAATTAGGCACTTCCGTTGCCAGTCTTTTTGATACAGAATAGTAGGAGCGGGGATCTTCCGGTTCCACATTGGTAGGACACACAATTACTTCAGCGCCTACTGCTTTCAGGATATCGACTTTTTCCTTGGATTGTTTATCTGTAGTGGTAAAAATACATTTGTAACCCCTGATAATGGCAGCCAGCGCCAGCCCCATCCCGGTATTGCCGGATGTACCTTCAATAAGGGTACCGCCTGGTTTCAGCCATCCGTTTTGTTCAGCTACATCTATCATTTTAACGGCCATGCGGTCTTTTATAGAGTTGCCCGGGTTAAAAAACTCCACTTTAGCCAACACCGTACAGGGGAGGGAAGCGGTTACGCGGTGCAATTTAACCATCGGGGTATTTCCTATCGTTTCGAGTATATTATCACAATATTTCATAAAAAAATGAGGTTGTATAGTTACGAAAATACGGAATTGGGCCCATACATGAGGATCGGGAGGATCGCCTCCGGTGATTGTCTTTAGCAGGATTAGACTGATTATAATGATTGTGCTGATTTTATTTCTTTTTTTGAGAGAAGCTAGCCTGTTTTCAGCAGTCATTTAAATCAATAGCAGGATTTATTGATTTTATACTTTTAACGGCTTTATTTAGAAAGAAACCATCATCATTGGAAAAATCTGAAATCATAAAAATCAACATAATCAGTCTAATCCTGCTAAAGACAGTCGCCGGAGGCGATCCACTCCGCTCTTTCTCACTATATTTGCGGCAATGAGTGAACGAATTTTTATAACCGGCATAGGCACCGGTGTCGGAAAAACCCTCACCGCGGCCTGTATTACGGAAGCATTGCAGGCAGATTACTGGAAACCGGTACAAACAGGTTTGATGGAAGGCACAGATACCGACACGGTTGTATCATTATTGTCTAATAACGTGTCAGTTTGTCATCCTGAGGCCTGGCGGCTGCAGGCGCCGGCCTCCCCCCATCTGGCCGCGCGGCTGGAAAATACCAGTATAGATACCAACCGGATCCTGGAGCTGTCGGCGCAGTACCAGCCGGCTAACCGCCCCCTGGTGATGGAAGGTGCAGGCGGTCTGATGGTGCCCGTCAACGAAACGGTTTTTACGCTGGATCTCATACTGGCATTGAAGGCCAGGGTAGTAGTGGTAGCGCAGAATTACCTCGGAAGTATTAATCATGCCTTGCTTACCGCGAGAATGCTGCAACATACAGGCGTTCCCGTTATCGGATGGGTGTTTAGCGGCGCTGAGCATAGCAACGAAGAAGATATTGTGCGATGGAGCGGTTATCCCAAAATAGGACATATCCCGCTGACAGAACAGGTAGATAAGGCATTCGTAAAACAACAGGCACAGTTGTTGACTACCCCGCTGCATACTTTATTGGCATGACCACTAAAAAGGATATACGAAAACATTTCCTCGAAAAGCGCCTGAACCTGGACGACACCACCTCGCTGGCGCTAAATGAGCGTTTGCTGGCCAACTGCCGGCAGCTGGATTACGGTCGTTGCCGGCTGGCGCATATTTTTTTGCCCATCTCCGAAAAAAAAGAAGTAGACACCTGGCCCCTGGTAAAGTGGATGCGGGAGCAACAGCCCCGGATAGCATGGGCGCTTTCCCGGTCGGATATGAAAACAGGCGAAATGACCCATCATCTCTGGAAAACAAATACTATCCTGGTAAAAAATAAATTTGGTATTCCTGAACCGGACCAGGGAGAAATTGTACAGCCGGAAGACATCGACCTTGTATTTGTGCCTTTGCTGGCCTTTGACCTGGAGGGGCAGCGGATTGGCTATGGCAAAGGAATGTACGACCGCTTTTTGCTGCAATGCAGTCCGCAGGTACGTACCATCGGCCTGTCGCTGTTTGAACCCGTTCAGAAGATAGAAGATACCGATCCGTGGGACATCCCGCTGCAAACGGTGGTAACCCCGGATCATATTTATCAATTTAAATAATCAACAGTGCTCAGATATCTTAATGTTCTTTTATACCCCTTTTCGCTGCTGTATGGCCTGGTGATGTGGCTGCGCAACCGTTTTTATGATAAGGGCCTTCTAACTGCCGTGGAGTTCGACCTGCCGGTAATAGCCGCCGGCAATCTTTCTGTGGGTGGTACCGGTAAAACGCCGCATGTAGAGTATATGATCCGCCTGCTGAAGGATCATCTGAAGGTAGCCACCCTCAGCCGGGGATACAACCGGCGTACCAGCGGATACCTGCTCGCCGATGAAAAAAGCACAGCGGCAGATATCGGGGACGAACCTATGCAGTTTCACAATAAATTCCCGGAAATTAAGGTTTGTGTAGGGGAAGAGCGGATGCTGGCCATTCCTCAGCTGTTGGGCGATGAGCCGGATACCCAGGTGATACTGCTGGATGACGCATTCCAGCACCGTTCCATCAAACCGGGGCTGAATATCATGATCACCGATTACAGCCGCCTGTTTACCCGTGATCATGTAGTGCCCTTCGGCCGTTTAAGGGAAGGTCGCGCCGGTTATCATCGTGCCGACTGTATCATCGTATCCAAGTGTCCGCCCGCCATGAGCGTGGCTGAGAAGCTGGCGCTGGAAAAAGAAATTAACCCGTTGCCACATCAGCGGCTCTTTTTCACTACCTTGCAATACGGCGCCTTGTCAGATATGATGACCCATCAACCGGTGGAAATCCCCAAATCAGCAACAGTATTGCTGGCATGCGGTATAGCAAGGCCCGAACCATTGCTCGAAGAATTGAAACGACGTTACGAACAGGTATACCTCTTGTCTTTTCCCGATCATTATTATTATGCTGAGAAGGATATTGCAAAAATTAAAAAAGAATGCAGCGATTTGCCAGGCTCCCAAAAGATTGTCATTACCACCGAGAAAGATGCGGTGCGCCTGCATCTGCTCAAGGGAGCGCTGACAGAACAAAACCTGCAGATAGCTGTTATGCCTGTGGAGATTTCATTTCTCTTCGAGGAAGCAGAATTATTTAATAACTTTATTTTTGACTATATAGGCCGGCATCTGCCAGCCCCCGGTCAATGATAACTTACGACTAACATGAGTAGAAAAAAGAAAAATAAAAAAGGCAGTAATAGTAACGCCAACCCCAATACCCACCACCATAACAGCCCGAAGAAAACCTTTAAAGGCGTATTGGAAGTGACCCGGTCAGGGATGGCCTTTGTGATTGTAGATGGCCTGACAAAGGATATAATGGTGAAGCAGAAGAACCTGCATACTGCCCTTGATAAAGACGAAGTGCTGGTAGATGTACTCAAGGCTGCCCGTAACGAGGGCCGTATGGAAGGTATTATAACGGACATCCTTAAACGAAATAAAACCGAATTTACCGGTACCCTTCAGGTTAGCAAAAGTTTTGCTTTCCTCATCCCTGAAAAGGGATTGTTTATGCCGGATATCTATATTCCAGCCAACTCCCTTGGTAACGCTAAAAGCGGCGATAAAGCCGTGGTGAAAATAGTGGCCTGGGGCGAAAAATCACGTAAACCGGTAGGAGAGATCGTGGAAATCCTGGATGCCAGCGACACCAACGACCTGGCTATGAAGGAAATCCTGATTGAAGCCGGATTCCCGCTCAACTTCCCTAAAGAAGTAATGGATGAACTCGGGGCCATCCGGGAAAATATTTCGGAAGAAGAAATCGCCAAACGCAAAGATATCCGCAAAATCCTCACCATGACCATCGACCCGGTGGATGCCAAGGATTTTGACGACGCCATTTCCCTGCGCCTGCTGAAAAACGGGAACTATGAAATCGGCGTTCACATTGCAGATGTAAGCCACTACGTGCTGCCCGGTACAGAACTGGACAAGGAAGCAGATAAACGTGCTACCTCCGTATATCTGCCCGATCGCGTACTCCCCATGCTGCCGGAAAAGATATCCAACGAGCTGTGCTCCCTGCGTCCGCATGAAGATAAACTGACTTTCTCCGCTATGTTCCAGATGAGCAGCAAAGGAGAAATAAAACAACATTGGATCGGCCGTACTGTAATCCATTCCGATCACCGCTTCACTTATGAAGAGGTACAGGAAGTGATTGAAAAAAAGGAAGGGCCTTTCAGAAACGAAGTGCTGTTGCTGAACAAAATTGCTCAAACCCTGCGTGCACAACGTTTTGCCCATGGCGCCATTAACTTTTCCTCACAGGAAGTGCGCTTTAAACTCGACGAAACAGGTAAACCAATTGGCATTGTGGTGAAGGAAAGCAAGGAAGCGCACCAGCTGATCGAGGAGTTCATGCTGCTGGCCAATAAAACCATTGCGGCCTATGTAGCTAAATTAAGAATCAACAAACAACCCATACCTTTCGCTTACCGCGTACACGATACGCCTGATCCTGAAAAGCTGAAGGTATTTGCCCTGTTCGCCGGGAAGTTCGGGTATAAATTTGACCTTAGTACACCGGAAAGTATCGCCAGCTCCTTCAACAATATGTTGCTGCAGGTAAAAGGTAAGCCTGAACAGCCAGTACTGGAAACGTTGGGTATCCGTACCATGGCCAAAGCGATCTACACGGTAAATAATGTAGGACATTATGGTCTCGGTTTCGAAGACTACTGTCACTTCACGTCTCCCATCCGCCGTTACCCCGATGTACTGGTACACCGGGTGCTGGCAGAATGCCTGGCCAATAGCGTACGACCGGATAAAAACATGGAACAGAAGTGCAAGCACAGCTCTGAAATGGAACGTAAAGCCATGGAAGCTGAAAGAGCCGGCAACAAGTACAAACAGGTAGAATACATGCAACAATTCATTGGCAGCACTTTCGATGGTGTGATCAGTGGAGTAGCGCATTTTGGTTTCTGGGTGGAAACCGTTGATACCAAGTGTGAAGGGCTGATCAGTATTCATAACCTTAATAAACGCGAAGAATTTCAGTATAACGAAGGTGAATATGCGCTCGTGGGTCAAGGCACCGGCCGTAAGTTTCGTATAGGCGAAAAAGTGAGTATCCGCGTGGTAGCCGCCAACCTGGCCAAGCGCCAGCTGGACTACGACCTGGAAGATGAACTGACCGGCACCGGTACCGCAAGGCCCGAGTTTCAGCCTAAGCGTCGCGATGACCACAAAGATCGCCGCCGGGATGAACGTCGCGACGACCGTAAGAAGAAGAAGGAAAAACACCGTGGTGATTATGCACAGCAGAAGCCATGGCAGCAGGATAAGAAGGAAGTGCCACAGGTGCCAAGGCGTGAGCCCGAACCAGTACCGGTGGTTGACCAGGTAGTGGTGGAGACACATGTCGTTCCGGTAGCACCGGTAGATGCGCCGGATCCGGTTCCGCAATCAGCTCCTGCGCCAGCAAGGAAAAAGGTGAAGGAAACGCCGGCTAAGCCTGTGGCTGCACCTATGGCTAAAGAAGTGGTTGCACCGGCAGCAAAGCCGTCTGCTCCTGAAACTTTCCCGGTAGAACAAGCGCCGGCGCCAGTGGTAAAAGCGACCCCGGTTAAGAAAGCCCCGGTTAAGCCTGCAGTTACTAAAACAACAGTAGCAAAAGCAGTTACTAAACCGGCGCCAGTAGCCAAAGCGCCAGCAAAAAAAGCAGCCGTTGCAACTAAACCGGCGAAGAAGGCCGCTGTTAAACCAGCGCCAGCCAAGAAAGCGCCAGCTAAAAAAGCGGTGGTAGCAGCTAAACCGGCGAAGAAAGCAGCTGTTAAACCAGCACCGGCAAAGAAAGCACCAGCTAAAAAAGCGGTGGTAGCAGCTAAGCCGGCGAAGAAAGCAGCTGTTAAACCAGCACCGGCAAAGAAAGCACCTGCTAAAAAAGCAGCAGTAGCAGCTAAGCCGGCGAAGAAAGCAGCTGTTAAACCAGCACCAGCAAAGAAAGCACCAGCTAAAAAAGCGGTGGTAGCAGCTAAGCCGGCAAAAAAAGCAGCTGTTAAACCAGCACCGGCAAAGAAAGCACCTGCTAAAAAAGCGGTGGTAGCAGCTAAACCGGCGAAAAAGGCAGCTGTTAAACCAGCACCAGCAAAGAAAGCACCTGCTAAAAAAGCGGCGGTAGCAGCTAAACCGGCTAAAAAGGCAGCAACTAAAACGGCAGACAAAAACAAATCAAAGAATAAGCGTAAATAATAAAACACGAGCCATCAGTAATGCAATCATTTCAGGATTTAATAGCCCAGTTTAGTCAGTATTTTGAGAAACAACATTTCCCGGAACAACCCAGTAAGTTATACGGTGCCGCTTCGCATATCCTGGAGATTGGCGGTAAAAGAATCCGCCCGGTATTGTGCCTGCTGGGCAATGAATTATTCGATACACTGCGTCAGGATGCTTTTGAAGTGGGAACCGCAGTGGAGCTGTTTCATAATTTTACTCTCCTGCACGACGACATCATGGACAAGGCGCCGCTTCGCCGTGGTAAAGCCACTGTGCATACCGTGTTTGGCAACTCTGCCGCTATTCTCGCCGGTGATGTAATGTTGATCAACGTGTATGAGCATCTCAATAAGGTAGACCCGCACTACAAACAGAAAATCATTTCCGTTTTTAACAAGGCTGCCATTGAAGTATGCGAAGGTCAGCAACTGGATATGGATTTTGAAGGCATGGATCCGGAGCTGGTTCAATATGATGACTATGTGTACATGATAGGTCTGAAAACATCTGTATTGCTGGCGGCGAGCCTGCAGCTGGGCGCTATTATTGGTGGCGCAGGCGACGGCAACCAGCAGCATATTTATTCTTTTGGTAAGAACATTGGTATTGCCTTCCAGATCCAGGACGACTACCTCGATGCTTTCGGAGATCCGGAGAAATTCGGCAAGCAACAAGGAGGTGATATTTTGGCGAATAAAAAAACTTTCCTGCTCCTCAAAGCTCTGGAGCTTTGCAATTCTGCGCAGCGGGAGGAGTTGAAAAAACTGCTGGAAACTTCTCCGGCCGATAAAGTGGAACGCGTACTGGAATTGTTCCACAGTTGTAAAGTGGATGAGTGGGCAGAGAAGGAAAAAGAACGCTTCCAGCAACTGGCGTTCCAGAGCCTCGACAACATTGCCGTACTCTCCAACCGTAAAACCCCGTTGATGGAATTGGCTAACTACCTCTTAAACCGTCAGCAATAAGGTTTGTATTTAAAATCACATTATATTCGCGCTTGTCTTATTCAGGATGAAGTGATATGATATGCTGATTGCACTGATTTTTTCTGAAGGATTTAATCAGCGCAATCAGCATTCTTATTTCAGCAGGGTAAGATCTTATATTTGACAAATCTAAACACAACTGTAACACGTAATTCCATCGCCAATGTCTAATTCGCTGTTTCGAAAAAAGTCGCTTGCCAACATTATAAAAGACGCCCAGGCCGGTTTGGCGGATGGTCATGAAACAGGAGGAATGCACAAAGTGTTAAAGGTGAAAGACCTTACCGCTATGGGGATTGCGGCCGTAATTGGCGCCGGAATCTTCTCTACTATCGGTGAAGCATCGTTTCATGGTGGTCCGGGTGTTTCCCTGCTGTTCGTAATAACGGCCGTCACCTGTGGATTCTCTGCACTTTGTTATGCCGAATTTGCCTCCCGCGTGCCGGTATCCGGCAGCGCCTATACTTATTCCTACGTTACTTTCGGAGAACTTGCCGCCTGGGTAATAGGCTGGGCGCTGATTCTCGAATACGCTATCGGTAATATTGCGGTGGCCATCTCCTGGAGCGGGTATTTTAACAACCTCCTGAGCGGCCTGGGTATAAGTTTACCCTCCTGGCTGGCCAGCAACTACGACAGTGCTTCACCGGCAGTGATCGCGGCAGCACCCCATATTGCCGGAATCCCCGTTATTCTCAACCTGCCGGCTTTTATGATCGTGGTACTGGTGACCTACCTGGCCTATGTGGGGATACAGGAAAGCAAACGAAGCGCAAATTTTATGGTGGCCCTTAAGATCCTGGTCATCCTGTTTGTGATTGTAGTGGGGTTCTTTTACGTAAATAAGGCCAATTGGAGCCCTTTTATGCCTAATGGCTTCTCTGGTGTACTAAAGGGGGTATCGGCGGTATTTTTCGCTTATATTGGCTTTGACGCGGTGAGTACCACTGCGGAAGAGTGTGCCAACCCACAGCGGGATCTGCCTAAAGGCATGATCTATTCCCTGATTATCTGTACTGTTTTATATATCCTGATCTCGTTTGTATTAACGGGGATGGTGCCTTATTCGAGTTTAAAGGTAGATGACCCCCTGGCTTTTGTTTTTGACCAGGTGCATCTGCCATGGATCAGCTATCTTATTTCCGTGAGTGCGGTAGTGGCCACCACCAGCGTATTGTTGGTATTCCAGATCGGTCAGCCGCGTATTTGGATGAGCATGAGCCGCGACGGGCTGTTACCCAAGCGTTTCAGCAAAATACATCCGCGGTTTAAAACGCCTTCCTATGCCACCATTATCACCGGTTTCCTGGTAGGTATCCCGGCGTTGTTCCTGAACCTGACTATCGTAACGGATCTGACCAGTATAGGCACCCTGTTTGCCTTCATCCTCGTGTGCGGTGGCGTACTGATATTGCCGAGAGAAGAAAAGGCGGCAGTAAAACGTTTCCAGCTGCCTTATATCAACGGGCAATTTATTATACCGGGTATCATTGTGCTGTTGCTCATCCTGTTTCACCAGGAAATCCTGGCCAGGTTCTCCATGGAAGGAGGCTGGGAAGTATGGAAACATAACATTCCTTTTTACCTGTTTGCAGTGGTAACCGTGGCGATTACCTATTTCTCCGTTATGCGTAAACTATCGCTGATACCTGTATTGGGAATGCTCAGCTGCTTTTACCTGATGACAGAAATTGCGTTGAAAAACTGGATCGTTTTCTCCATCTGGCTGCTACTGGGATTGACCATTTATTTTGGGTATAGTTATACCAACAGCGCATTGCGGAGTAAGCAGAAGGCGTAAAGCTATCAAAGCAAATTTTGTCCTGCCCAGGGTTTTGTCTTGTCCAGGATTAACAGTGATTATGATGATTTTCAGGATTTATTTATAATGATTAAAAAAGATTAGCGGAGATAATAGCGAGTACATATTCGCTTTTACCTCCGCTAATCTTTTTATCTGGTAAAATCCCAAAAATAAATCCTGAAAATCATCATAATCACTGTTAATCCTGGACAAGACAAAACCCTGGGCAAGACAAAATTTGCTTTGATAGCCTTCTGCTTAATTTCGTAACTTCATATCAGCTCTTTGATCCTAAAATTTATATTTTATGAACATGCTACAACGAGTTGAACACTGGGGTGACACACATAGCCCCAACTGGCTGAGTGCCGTAAGGATACTGCTGGGTGTATTTCTGATGGGGATGGGTGTGCTGTTTGTAATGGAACGCGATTCCCTGATCACCCTGATCAATCAGAAGCCGGCCCTTGCTACCTTGTCCGTCCTGCTGGGACATTACATTGTGTTTGCCCACACGGTTGGCGGCTTATTCATTGCCATGGGGCTGCTCACCAGGATCTCTGCCCTGGCGAATATCCCGATATTGCTGGGTGCCGTTTTCCTGGTCCATTCTCCTTCCGGGTTGTTTACGGTGTATCCATTTATGGCATTGTCAATCCTGGTGCTTTTCCTCCTGATTTTCTTTTTAATTGAAGGTAGTGGCCGTATCTCTGTAGATGAGTATATGCGCCGGCATCCGGAAAAACCACGCAGCCGCAAATACATTGATTTTTAGTACTGGTTGCTGCTGGCAGTTATGTGTAATGATTCGTCAGATAAATCTCTTCCGCGCATATCCCTTCAAAATTCTATTTTTGCACTCAGAAGAATGCAATTATGAAATACCAAATAGGCGACAGGATATTGCTGTTGAGTTCAAAAGAAGAAGGAACGGTTGTAGAACTTGTGAATGATAATATGGTGATGATAGAGGTAAAAGGAACGTCGTTTCCCGTATATCTCGACCAGATTGATTTCCCGTATTTCCATCGTTTTACCCAGCAGAAGCTGGTGAAAGACAAGCCCAGGCTGATTCCCGGGGATGAGATTAAAGTTGACAGAAGTAAGTACGAAGTATTCAAAACAGATAAGGGAATGTTCCTGTCTGTTTTACCGGTATACCAAATGGATGGCCTGGACGAAACAGTGAAACTGATGAAGTTTCACCTGTTCAACGATACGCCACATGCCATGCGCTTTTATTTTCAGATCTGGCTGAATAACCAGCTGGATCTGGAAATAAAAAATGAGATCCAGCCGTACAATCATTTCTACCTGGCGGATCTGATCTTCGAATCCCTGAACGATAACCCTCGGTTCGAATTTACTTTCTTCCTGAAGGAGCCGCAACCCAAACTGGCCCCCTCTGTACAAAAGACCTGGAAAATAAAACCCCGGCAACTCTTTGTGCAGCTGGAACAGTTACGCACCAAGGAGGAGGCCACCATCACTTATCCTCTTTTTGATAAATTTCCTGAAAAAGCTCCTGAGCCGCCGGCACCGGTGGAAGCAGCGAAAAAGAAGGCGCCCGTCACTACGCTGGGCTCCGGAAATTTTGCCAGTCTCTTGAGTAAAATTGAACTGCAGCCGGAAACATCCCTCATCCCTAAACAGGAAGTGGATCTGCATATTGAAGCACTGGAAAAAAACTGGAAAGGGTTAAGCAATATTGCCATCCTGGCTATACAGCTGAACGCGTTTCAGCGTTACCTGGAGCTGGCTATCAGCCATCACCAGCACAACCTCATCGTTATTCATGGGATAGGTAAAGGGAAGCTCCGGGATGAAATTCATGCGATACTCAAACAAACTCCGGAAGTAGCCACTTTTGTAAACCAGTATCATGCAAAATATGGCTATGGTGCTACGGAAATAACATTTAGGTAATATTTTTCTTTACCTTCGCGCCTCAACTACAAACCGTGCTATCGTTTCACTGCCTTGTGCAGTGGGAAGGAAAGTCCGGACAGCGCAGAGCAACGCACCACCTAACGGGTGGGGCCCGGTGCAAACCGGGAACAGCAAGTGCCACAGAAAATAACCGCCCCGTTTCGGCGGGGTAAGGGTGAAAATGTGGGGTAAGCGCCCACGGTGCAGGCAGGTAACTGTTTGTGCGGGTAAACCTTGCGTGCTGAAATGCCATGTATACGGTCGATTGAGGGCTGCTCGCCCGATGACCGAGGGTAGGCAGATACAGGCAACGTGCGAACTTTGCCGCAGATAAATGATAGCAGCCCCCGCCCAACGGCGGGGGAACAGAATCCGGCTTACAGGTTTGTAGTTTTTTTCTTTTCCACTTTTTTGATATCCTAAAATAACCTGCTAACTTCCCATTAATATTAATCTCTATTTTATGAACCAGAAAGATGAAAATACCTGGGGAACCCTGATTCACCTCGGCGGCCTTATCGGTATGGCCGTATTGCCTACGGTGGGTAACATTATCGGCGTGCTGATACTATGGCTGATTAAACGTAGTGAATCTGCTTTTGTAGATCAGCAAGGCAAGGAAGCCATTAATTTCCAGATCACCCTCAGCATCGCAGCTGTGATCGTAAATCTGATCAATAATATTGCAAATGGATTCTGGTCACTGACCAATTTCTGGCGTCATACACGCGGAGAGTTTTACATTTCCTGGGGCTGGACAGATCTGTTGGCAATAATATGGCTGGTCAATGTTATTTTCAGCATCATTGCGGCGGTGAAGGCAAGTAAAGGAGAGTCTTATAAATATCCGCTGAGCCTGCGTCTTGTTAAATAAGCTAAAAGCCAAAAGCTATTGTGTAAAAGATATATGCGGAGGTTATCCGCCCTGTTTCTTCTACACAATAGCTTTTAGCTTTTAGCCTTCGGCTTATATAAACTAGTTCTTTTTGATAGCTTTTACTTTCGCTTTGCGTTGTTTCTTACCCTTCACATTTTCTCCTTTTATAGTAGCAGCCAGCTTCAGCGCTTCATAGCTGTTTACCATCCCACCAGTCACTGACAGATCAGCAAAATTCACTTTCTCATCCTGGCTACCAGGTTTGTTCACCATCGTACTTCCATCAGGCAATGGCGTCGCACTTTTTTCCAGTACGTATTTCAGTTGTTTTGCGCTCAGCTCAGGATAGTAGGAGAGCACCAATGCAGCTACACCGGCTACTACAGGGCTGGCCATGCTGGTACCGCTGGCGCTGCCGTATTTGTTGCCGCCGGGAATGGTAGAATAGATCTGAACGCCTGGTGCAAAAAGATCTACACCTTTTTTACCATAGTTGGAAAAGCCGGCTATTTTATCATTACCTGTGCCATTGCCACTGGCGCCCACTGTGATGAAATTGGCTGCCGTAGTGCCATCCAGGTAATTTGGGTTGGGATAGTTTGGAACAGAATCATTGTTGTTGCCATCGTTGCCGGCAGCATGTACCATTAATACGCCTTTCTCTTCCGCATATTTAATAGCGGCATCCACCCAATCTTTATGTGGTGAAAATGGTTTACCAAAGCTCATGTTGATGATCTGGGCGCCATTATCCACGGCATAACGAATGGCCAGGGCTACATCTTTATCCCTTTCATCACCGTCCGGAACGGCCTTTACCGCCATGATGCGTACGTTGTCGGCCACGCCGTCCATACCCACGCCGTTGTTCCTGGAGGCGGCTATAATCCCGGAAACATGCGTGCCGTGAAATCCGAAAGATCCCATTACATCATTGTTGCCGTATTTATTGTCGTTGATGTCTTCGAGGTTATCGCCTACAATTCTTTCCCTGTTTGCATTAGGCATCACTTCTGTGCTTTCTGCCTTACGCTTCAGTTCATTCATGTACTCGTCGAACTCCATTTTAAAATCACCGAAAGAAGCGGGTTCGTCTCCGGCACTTTTTAGTAGGCGGGTCATGAAGTTGCGCGCCAGCAGCACATCCTGGTTGGTAGTCTGGATACTGTCCAGCTGTGCTACATTGAAGTCATCCTTGCCGAGGTAGGTTTTCAGGATCGACTCACATTTATTAACGTTTTCCTGCAGTTTGGCCATGCTTTTATATTGCATCTTAAACTGGGAAGTAGGTTTTTCTACTTTCGATTGCAATTGCTGCCAGGTGCTGTATTCCTTAGAATCCTTAGCCAGGGCAGAATCCGGGTTGCCATATTTGGTTTTATAGCGGTAGTATTCGCGGGCAGCTTCTTCCGAATCTTCTTTTAAACTGCTGCCATCTTTACCTCCGAGGAAGTTCCATCCATGAATATCATCCACAAAACCATTATGGTCATCATCTTTGCCATTACCGGGGATTTCACGGGGATTGGTCCACAGGATGCCTTTCAGGTCCTCATGGGTGGTATCAATACCGGAGTCAATCACCGCTACAATTACAGGAGTACTTTTCTTCCCTTTTAACAGTTCCTTGTAGGCTTTTTCTGTAGATGTACCAAACACACTGTCGGCATCATAACTCAGCAGATGCCAGTTTTTGGGGACCTGGGCTTTGCTTTGCGCGTTAGTATTTGTTGTAACAGCAGTCATTAATGCAACACACCCTGCCAGGACTGCAACCTCTCGACTAAACAATTTCATGTTCAATAATTTTCCCGATAAAAAACAACTAAAAATATCTTGATGGTAGCGATAAAGGTATAGAAAAAGTGGTATAACATTAAATATTAATGATAAGCGCGCTATTTGTTGGTTGATTGGGAGATTGAGGGTATGTAAGAAAAGCTAAGACCTTGGTCTACAGTGTGCTGCGTTATGCCGTTCTTATCGTGATCGGATTGTTTGCCATGCCCGGTTGCCACCTGTCACAATCCGCTTTGCCGATCGTTGGGGCTGTCCTAGTTTTGGGTTGTTGTTTACTTCATATATACTCCTCGTCTGACCAGATCTTCTTCCGGGATTTTACGGTATCGTTTTTTTAATTATTTATTTAAATCCAACAACCATGTTGAAGACTCTTTTCATGGCCACCTTGCTGGCTACCGGTACACAGGTGTTTGCTACAGAGCCTGAAGTAACCACCATTATTTTCGTGAATGCAGCTGAAATGGAAACATCTCCATCCGCCGATCCTGGTTTAAGCACCACCGGGCAGGAACAGGCTACGCAGCTGGTATCTTCCCTGCAGGGAATGGATATTAACGCCATTTATACCACTTTTCTCAACAGGGCCGTACAAACCGTTACCCCACTGGCCCAATCCCACCAACAGAAGCTGGATTATTTCCGTTTGAACGGTGATCCGGAGCTGACCTCCAGTATCGTTAAAGACATGATCAAGAAAAATAGCGGCAAAACCATCGTTATTTGCAGTGATCCTGAAAATATTACTGCATTAATGCGACAGGCCGGCGTTAAGGGTAAAGACGTGAAAACCCTTTATGACAGGGGCTGTGCACAGGTTTTGGTGGTAAAGCGCACTGGTAACAGTACGCCCGTAGCACAAAAGTTGAATATGAATATTCAAAAAAAAGTCTAATATTTATATCCGGAAGAGTATTTAATGGCTTCCCGCTATTACTTACTTTTCTCATAAGCATGGTTTCCGTTTAACGAAAAGCGGGGTTCTCTAACCTCGCTACTATTTTTAAAAACCATGTCATCGGTGTATGTAGAGAAACAGTTTTGGCTGTTAAGAATTTTATCAACCGCTTTTAAAAATCTGATCGGGTAGCATTCCTGTCATGAAAATTAAAAGCTCCGGGGCAAGGGCCTCGGAGCTGGACAAATCAGGAATTATTTCTTCTAAAACATATTAATAGCAACGTTAATAAATGAAAACGGAGAACATACCTAATGTTCTCCGTTTTTGTTTTATTTCCCCGGCTTAAAGATCAAATTTGATACCCTGTGCCAGTGGAAGACTGTTGGAATAATTGATGGTGTTGGTTTGCCGGCGCATATAAGCTCTCCATGCATCGGAGCCGCTTTCACGACCACCGCCTGTTTCTTTTTCTCCTCCAAAAGCGCCGCCTATTTCGGCTCCGGAGGTACCGATGTTGACATTGGCAATACCGCAATCGGATCCTGCCTGGGAAAGGAACTGTTCTGCTTCCCGGAGGTTAAGGGTCATAATAGCGGAGGAAAGTCCCTGCGGTACATTGTTTTGCATCGCAATGGCTTCTGCCAGCGTTTTGTATTTCATCACATACAGGATCGGTGCAAATGTTTCGTGCTGTACGATTTCGTAAACATTTTCAACCGCGGCAATACAAGGCTTCACGTAGCAGCCGGATTCATAGCCGGGGCCCGACAATACGCCGCCTTCCACCAGGAAAGTACCGCCCTGCTGTTTCACCTGTTCAATACTGCTGAGGTAAGCATCTACTGCTGCCTTATCGATCAGCGGGCCTACGTGGTTGTGCTGATCCAACGGGTTGCCGATGTGCAGCTGTGCATATGCTTTTACCAGGCGTGCGGTGAAGTTATCGTATACACTTTCATGGATGATGAGGCGACGGGTAGAGGTGCAGCGTTGTCCGGCTGTACCCACCGCGCCAAATACAGCGCCGATCAGCGACATGTCCAGGTCAGCATCCTGGGAGATGATGATGGCATTGTTGCCACCCAGCTCCAGGAGGGAGCGACCCAAACGTTCGCCTACCGCAGCGCCTACTGCTTTACCCATGCGGGTAGAGCCGGTAGCAGAAACAAGCGGTATGCGCGTATCGTGCGCCATCCATTCGCCGGCGTCACGGCCGCCGGTAACCAGGCAGCAAACGCCTTCCGGAACGTGATTGGCAGCAAATACTGCTTCCACGATACGTTGGCAGGCCAGCGCCGTTACCGGCGTTTTCTCAGAAGGTTTCCAGATACATACGTTTCCGCAAACCCATGCCAGCATGGCGTTCCAGCTCCAAACGGCCACCGGGAAGTTAAACGCGGATATGATCCCGGTAATACCCAGGGGATGCCACTGCTCGTACATCCGGTGTCCCGGGCGTTCAGAGTGCATCGTTAATCCGTGCAGCTGGCGGGACAAGCCCACCGCAAAGTCACAGATATCGATCATTTCCTGTACTTCTCCATATCCTTCCTGCAAACTTTTTCCCATTTCATAAGATACCAGTTTGCCCAGTTGTTCTTTGTGTTCCCGCAGGGCTACACCTATTTGTCTTACTATTTCGCCTCTTTTAGGTGCAGGCCACAAACGCCATTCTTTGAAAGCCTCCTGGGCCACTGCTACCACTCCGTCATAATCCTCACGGGAAGCGCTTTTCACGGTGGTAATCTTTTTATTATTTACCGGCGAAACAGAGGTGATATCGGCTCCATGTGCCGGCAGCCAGTTTTTACCGGTGCTGATACCACTTTGCTCCGTAGTAATGCCAAATGCTTTTAAGATGTCTTCCATTATTGGTGTATTATTAGACGAAATTAGGAACTTTTTTTTGTTTGGGTGGCGTAGGTGCTTTCGAAGATCTTGTCGGCGTTACCGGCTTCAAAGCCTTCCCGTCTGTGTTCCCGGCGGATTTCACCGGCAGGCAGATGCGCGAATTCAGGCAATACCTTCCGTTCTGCAAACTCCACATAGGAGCCGGCAATGAGGAACTGATCGCCGCCTGCAAATTCGGCCGTAATCATACCAGCTACGGTAGCGCTTTGCAGCAGCCTGCCATCGGGGCTGGTTTTGATTTTACCGCCGGCATCATTTAAATGAAAACCATGTTTTTCCAGGAATACGTTGAAATCAGCCACCGTATTATATCCTGGCGGAAGATTATGAACGCTTACCGTAAAATGGTTGAGGTAATAACGGTTGTAGATAACCCAGGCGGCATATTCACTTTCGGCGGCCAACAGCTGGTAATCGGCCAGGGTAGGCGTGCGCCAGAGGGAGCTGTGTAAGAAACGGTCTACCGCAACGGCATCATCAAGATTCAATGCATTTACCGGGTCAGATTTTACTTCATCGGTATAACTGTGAATGATCTGTTGTGCGGCAGGACTGAGCGCCTGTACCAGTAATTCACTGATAAAAATGCGCGGGTATTGTGGTGCCGGCGGTGCATACCACCAGGCATCCAGCTTCTTGGCGGGGAAGTGGTACTTCTCCATTTTCGTATAGCCGTAGTGGAGAAATATTTTTTCCAGCGACTGTACGCCCAGCTGGGGAACCCCCATCGTTCTAAAGGCGATATGGTCATTCTCAATATCCTCCGCCTGTTGAATGATACCTTCTTTTATCATGGCTGCAATCACTGCTGCCACATCCGGCACCCGCTGCTGATAGCGTTCCATCAGCCCATTTAATACGTCTTTTAACATGAGATGAAGCTTTTTAGCAATTAGCTGTTTGTGTTATTAATAAAGAGGCCCATCTTTAGCACAATTTACCAATTGCCCGCGTTAAATCACTAATTATAATATACCGCGAAGCGGTTGTTAATCAAATCGCTGAATACAACGTCTTCCTGGCGAACAAACCCGTTGGCCGGTAACAGGCCTTTGGCGTGCAGGTCTATTACTGCGCAGGCGGCGCCGGCTGTAGTGAGCTGGATAGCGGTAAAATCCTTACCTGCTATTGCCTGGTTATAGATTTTACGGGAATAGGAGCGTTGTACGGAGCGGCCATTCACCATGCCGGAAACAGATACAAATACCAATACCACGTCCTGTGGGGTGAAAGGTATACTGTCTTCCATAATCTCTTTTAGCATATCCCTTCTTTTATTAAGCTTCAGTTCATTCAGCAGAATTTTCATCAGGTTGCAGTGACCTGGATAACGTACTGTTTTGTAGTCAAGGTTATATACTTTGCGATCCAGGATTTCGGCCAGGGCGCCCAGTCCGCCGGAGGTGTTAAAGGCTTCATATTCCACGCCGTCGAGCGCAAAGCGTTCGTAGCCTTCCATCGGCATTACTTCTTTTCTTTCACCTTCGTAAATGGCATCGCAGGGGTTGCAGTATTCGTTGATCAGTCCATCAGTGCTCCAGGTAAGATTGTACATCAGGCTGTTGGTGGGGAATTGCGGCAGGGCGCCTACACGTAACCGAACAGCATCCAGCGAATCAAATTGTTTGGCAATATCGTAGGCGGCAATGCTGATAAAACCCGGTGCCAATCCGCATTGTGGCATAAAGCTCACATTGGCATTGGCGGCTATTTCACGGATAGCATTGGTCGTAGCCACATCTTCTGTTAAATCAAAATAATGGGTATTGGCTTTGGCCGCAGCGGTTGCAATTTTTACATTCAGGAAAAACGGACAGGCACTCAGTACTATATCCTGATCCTGTAAAGCCTGTTGCAGGGCCTCTGCATCGTTTACATCCAGTATTGCTTTGCGGATACCGGTGTCGGTGCATTTTTCCAGTAAAGCGTTGTTGCTGTCTGCCAGCGTTACTTTATAGTCGCCGGACTGTTGCAAAAGAAAGGCTGCGGTTTCACCGATCTTGCCGGCGCCGATAATCATTACACTTTTCATAATTTGTTTGGAATTATAGTGATGTGGGAGCATGGTTTGCCCCCGGATACGAAATAAATACATAGCCGTATCCTGTATATTACGTATAACCGTTAACGTTATAAATCAGACATGCACATTTTCTGACTGGTAAGATAGACCAATACAAAAAATAATGACGGTAGCCGGAATTAACGGCATATGTCAGCGACGCTGAAACATAGCATAGCAGGCCGCAAAGCGGCAATACAGGAAAGAAGTGTCGGGAATTGAATAGCCCCTTGTGCTACCTATGGCACATGGGAGCAAGTGCTCCGAAGATAGGAGAGTAGAGAAAGCTGTATGTTTAACAGGTAGTTCATTCAACTTGCAAAAGTGCGAGGCGAATATAGGTAAAAATTATGAATTACAAATTGTGAATTACAAATTACGAATTACGAGTTGATCACCAATACAATCGTAATTCGCAATTCGTAATTTTTTCTAGTATTGTTCGTTTTCGTTAGGGAAATCCTTGGTTTTTACATCATTGATGTAAGACTGGGTAGCGCCAAAAATCTCGGTGTAAAGGTCGAGATAACGACGCAGGAAACGTGGTTTAAAATCTTTGTTGATACCCAGCATATCATGCATTACCAGTACCTGTCCGTCTACATAGCGTCCGGCGCCGATACCGATAATCGGAATTTCAACTGATTCTGCTACCGTTTTCGCGAGTGCGGCGGGAATCTTTTCCAGTACGATGGCAAAGCAACCTGCTTCCTGCAGTAGTTTCGCATCCCGGATCAGTTTATTGGCCTCGGCTTCCTCTGTGGCACGTACGGCATAGGTGCCAAATTTGTAGATCGACTGCGGAGTTAATCCCAGGTGCCCCATTACCGGCACGCCTGCTGAAATAATACGTTTTACGGATTCAATGATTTCTTCGCCGCCCTCAATTTTAATACCATGGGCGCCGGTTTCTTTCATAATACGGATAGCAGAACTAAGTGCCTCTTTGGAGTTTCCCTGGTAGGAACCAAAAGGAAGATCTACCACCACGAAGCAGCGTTTAATGGCTCTTACCACAGAAACAGCGTGATAGATCATCTGGTCCAGTGTAATAGGTAAGGTGGTTTCATGACCTGCCATTACGTTAGACGCGGAATCACCAACCAGTATGATATCAATTCCTGCATCATCGAAAATGCGGGCCATGGAGTAGTCATATGCAGTGAGCATAGATATCTTTTCTCCGTCCACCTTCATCTTCTGCAAAATATGCGTAGTGATGCGCTTTATTTCTTTATTCACAGACATAAGCAGTAGCTTTTAGCATTGGCTGTTAGCAATAACCGCAAAGGTGGTAATATAAAAAGATAAATGGAAATGTTTTTTTTGAGCGGTTAGCGATTAGTTGGCCAACAACTATTTCCGCTAATGACTAACAGCTAGATCGCTATTTCTTCGTAGAGTGCATGAATAAGACCATCGGCCAATCCTATCTTGGGTACGTAAATTTCAGAGGTATCTGCCCAGCGCATAATATTTACGTAGATTTGCAGCGCCGGCACAATAACATCGGCGCGGTCTTCCCGCAGGTTATAGAGGTGAATGCGTTCTTCTACCGTGAAACTGCTGAATTCCTTGTAGTAGTCTTTCAGTGTATCCAGTGATAAAGGCTTACCTTCCTTGCGTTTGGAGAGAGAGAATATTTTATTGATGTTGCCTCCTGAACCGATTGCGATAACAGCGCCAACATTTTTTAGTTGTTGTTTGAGGAAATCTTTCATCTGCTGCCATTGCGTTTCAGTAACCTGTTGCTGTAACAAGCGGATGGTGCCTATGTTAAACGACTCCTTGAAAATCTGTTTCCCGGCGCCAAACAGGGTAACTTCCGTGCTACCACCGCCTACATCAATATAGAGGTAGGACTTGGTTTTGTCCATGTTTTCTGCCACATGGTTTTCATAGATAAACGCGGCTTCTTCCTGACCCGAAATAATTTTAATATCGATACCGGTTTGCGCCTTTACTTGCTGCAGAATTTCCGCGCCATTGCTCGCATCCCGCATAGCGGAAGTGGCGCAGGCCTTGAGATATTTCACTTCGTATACATCCAGCAGCAGTTTGTAAGCCCTGATGGTATCTATCAGGTGGGTTGCTTTTTTTTCTGAAATAATATTGTTGTTAAACACGTCAAATCCAAGTCGCAACGGTACCCTTACCAGGTTTAATTTGGTAAAGTCCATTACTCCGGTGCTGTTTGGTGATGCTTCTGAAATGAGCAACCTGGCAGCATTGGAACCTATATCAATCGCAGCTAATTTCATCTGTCAGTCATTAGATCAAAGCACAAAGTAAAACATTTTAAAGTTACAGGTACTGTTTTTCGTGCAGGTATTTATAGATTTCCAGCTGTGTGCGTATTTTTTTGTCGCCATCCTTGCGGTACAGGTTCCTTTGCTCGTTGTCGAGCACACGGGCTTTAACATTGCCGCTCAGCTGGATGTTCATAATATCGATCAGCTCCTGCCGTATAGCCGGGTCCGTTATAGGCGCAGCGGCTTCTATGCGGTGATCCAGGTTTCTCACCATCCAGTCGCAGGAAGCAATGTATACTTTTTCCTGGCCGCCATGGTGAAAAATGAATACACGGGCATGTTCCAGGTATTCATCTACGATGCTGACACCGGTAATATTTTTCTTCCATTTCTTATTTTCTGTATAGGCACAGCAGATGCCCCTGATCACCATCTTAACATCCACCCCGGCTTTGGCAGCTTCATATAGCTTGGCAATAAGCGTGGCATCGGAGAGGGAATTCATTTTGATGGTGATAGCCGCTTTCTTTTTATGTTTGGCATTTTTTATTTCGCGGTCTATCAGCCTCAGGAAAGTGTCGCGCATATTCAGCGGACTAACCGGCAGTGTTTTACAACCCTGCAGTATTTTGATATCATGGCGGGTACTTTCCAGGTAAGTGAATACACGGTTGATATCTGCGATGATGGCACGGTTGGTGGTCAGCAGACAATGATCACCGTATACCCTGGCGGTTCTTTCGTTGAGGTTGCCGGTGCTCACAAAGCCACATTGAATGGTTTTGGTGCCAATACGTTTTTTGATCACGCAAAGTTTGGCATGTATTTTCATATTCGGAATGCCCAGCAACACTTTCACGCCTTCTTCCTCCAGGCGCGATTTCCAGTCGAGGTTGGCGGCTTCATCGAATCGGGCACGCAGCTCCAGTACCACCGTTACCTGTTTCCCGTTACGCACGGCGTTCACCAAAGCATTTACTATTTTGGAATTACGGGCAAGCCTGTACGCAGTTATTTTTATAGAAGATACGTTGGGATCTATGGCCGCTTCCCTTAACAGGTCGATAATGGTATCAAACGAATGATAGGGGAAATGAAGCATCGCATCCTGCCGCTGTATTACATGCATTACGCTGGGCGCATTGAGGAACAGCGGATGTATAAAGGTTTTACGATGTAAATGAGGTGGGAAGATAGATTCCGGAAAGTCCATAAAATCTTTGAAATTATGGATACGTGCACCCGGTATCAGGTTATCTTTCCCGGATAATCCCTGTCTGCGCATCAGGTATTCGAGCAGCAGCGGATCAATATCTTTATCATACACAAACCTTACAGGCTTGCCTTTGCGCCGGTCTTTCAGTCCTTTTTCAATCTGGTGTATCAGGCTGTCGGAAATATCGTTATCTATATCCAGTTCTGCATCGCGGGTTACTTTAATGATGTGTGCGGAAAATTTGTCATAGCCAAAGTACACAAAGATATTAGGCAAACAGAAACGCACCAGGTCTTCCAGCAAAATGATATCGTGTTCTCCGGGTTTAGACGGGAGAATGATAAAGCGGGGGAGTACGCCGGTGGCTATTTCGATCAGCGCAAACTTCTGCCGTACAGAATTATCCTGGCGGGCGAGTACGATGGCGAGGTAAATGGATTTATCGCGCAGGATAGGGAACTGCTGTATGCTTTCAATCATCAACGGAATGATGTTGGTTCGCACCTGTTCGTTGAAATAATTGAGTACAAATTTTTGCTGTTCCTTATTGAGTTGCTTTTCTGTACGCAGGAAAATATGTTGCGCTTCCATTTCGGCGACAATGTCTTTCCATACCAGGTCAAACTCCCGTTGTTGCTCAATTACCCGGATTTGAATTTCGTCCAGTATTTTATCGGGATTTTCTTCGAGATGCATTTTGGCTGATTTACCGAAAGACATCATTCTTTTAAGGGTGGCTACGCGAACTCTGAAAAACTCGTCGAGGTTATTGGAGAAGATACCGAGGAAGCGGATGCGTTCATGAAGGGGAACTGATTTATCGGCGGCCTCCTGCAGCACTCTGGCGTTGAAGGAAAGCCAGCTGATATCCCTGGCAATCATTTTTTTCTTTTCGGCCTGGGGCTTTTTTCTCGTCGTTTTCTTGGCTACTGTTGCATCGGGCATTGTCATAATATCAAGGTTCTCACCAATCGGCAAACGCATATAAACTGATTTACATTCAAAAAATTCACATCATCTAAAATACGATGATACGGCTTTCGCTTTAATTGGTGTATTAAATTAAAGTTAAAGAAAAAAGGCTGTGATTTGTATGATTATATTGATTATCCTGGTAAGAGGAGATAAAAGTGAAACACCCGTTTGATATTTTATCAAACGGGTGTTTCACTTTTATAATCAAATTAATCACAGTCGCTGTTTCTTCTTATTATAGATTGGCAATGCCACGAGGCTTATAAAGCCGAGGAGTATCACCAGGACGGTTTGGGCCACCCAGATGATCCAGCCAAAAGCAAAGCCGATAGCGGAGGGGATGCTGTATATTTCCAGTGTTTTTTGTACCAGTGGCTGATAGGCGCCGATACCGCCCGGCATAACGATCATGCCTACACTACCGATCATAAGTACGGCGAGTGCGGCGCTGATGCCCAGGTGGTTGGTTTCCTGCAGGCAGAAAAAGCCGATATATACCTGTGACAAATAGCAGGACCAGATAAGTACGGAGTGGATAATGAACCATACTTTTTTCCTTCTTTCCATTTTTCCGATGGAGAGGAATCCTTCGGCAATGCCCCGTATCAGGTTTTTAACGGTGATAGCTACTTTGGATCTGGCGAAGCGGCGGAGCAGCCATCCCAGCAATACAATAACCAGGGCAAGTACCACGATGCCAATCAGCAGCTGGATGCCGTTGGCATGGGCTATTTTATCAGATACCGGCTGAAAGATGGTTTCATTTACCAGGGAGCCGAGGAGGTCCAGCTGGGTGATAACGGTGAGTACCATCAGCAGCAGGAGGCAAACCAGGTCCACCGCTCTTTCTGCGATCATGGTGCCTACCAGTTTGTCGGCCGGTACCTTTTCATATTGTGCGAGGATTCCGCAGCGGGTCACTTCTCCCAGGCGTGGAACTGCCAGGTTGGCGAGGTATCCGACCATAACGGCAAAGAAGGTATTGAGTGTGGTGGGTTGATGCCCGAGGGGCTTCATCAGGAGCTTCCAGCGCACCGCGCGGAACCAGTGACTGGCGATACCGATGGTCATAGTAGGAATGAGCAGCCAGTAATTGGCTTTTCTCAATGCAACCTTGATCTGTTCCCACTCATCTGCCTTGATATTCCTGGTAAAAAGCCATATCAACAGCACTCCTATACCAAAAAAGCAAACAAACTTAATGACGTTCTTAAGCGTTTTGGGCATCCAAAGTTGTTTTAGGGCGTTAATAAAAACAGTATACGGGCTTACAATTTATTTCCCTCTTTCGGGAAAATGGCAATAGGTGTATATTTTTTGGCTTCTTCAAAATCCATTGTGGCATAGGAAATAATGATCACTACGTCACCCGGGGCTACAAGTCGGGCGGCCGGACCATTCATACATATTACACCGGAACCACGTTTACCTTTAATAACATAGGTTTCCAGTCTTTCTCCGTTATTAACGTTCAGTACCTGTACTTTTTCGTACTCAATTAAACCAGCGGCATCCATCAGGTCTTCGTCAATCGTAATGCTTCCAACATATTGCAGATTGGCTTCCGTAACTACCGCGCGGTGAATCTTACACTTTAAAATTTCGATTTGCATAATTAATACTGGCTTAAACGCTGTAAAGAGCGTTTGCAAAGCTAGGAAAAAAATATGGAAGATCGAACAAGGCATGCAGCAGTAATGCAGTGTTTGCTGAATGCCTTGTCCGGCAGGCTAGAGGCTGCCCTGCACTACCATGTTGTCGATGAGTCGTACGCCATCGAGCCAGGCGGCAACCGCTGCAATAACGGTGGCATTTCCGGGAGGCTGATCCAGTTGGTACAACATGCCGTCGTTTAGTTGAAGAAGGTCTACATATTCCGGTTCGAAGCCCTGTTTTTTGAGATCGTCGAAAGCTTCGTGGGCGCCTTCCATAAAATGAAGTCTTTTCCCGAAGTTATTTTTGATGTGGAGCAGTGCCTGGTAAATAGCGGCAGCCTTTTTCCGGGCGGCAGGAGAGAGCCTGGTATTGCGGCTGCTCATGGCCAAACCGTCCTTTTCACGTTCAGTAGGACAAATAACCAGTTTTACGGGAGAATGAGTAACAATCAGCAGTCTGCGTATGATCAGGCATTGCTGCAGATCCTTTTGTCCCATAAAAAGCTGGTCAGGTTGCACAATATCAAGTAACTTGTGAACAATGCGGCCCACCCCCTGGAAATGTCCCGGGCGAAATTTGCCTTCAAGGATAGTTTCCAGGTCGCCAAAATCGTAATGCAGATCACTTTTCAAACCTTCCGGATACATTTCTTCCACGGATGGTAAAAAAAGAATATCTGTTGATACGTTATTTAATTTTTTAATATCCTCTTCAATAGTTATAGGATATTTTTCAAAATCTTTAGGATCATTAAACTGAGTTGGATTGACAAAAATGCTGCAAACGACCACTTCATTTTTTTCCCTGGCCGCCTGAATAAGTGACAGGTGCCCATCGTGGAGAGCTCCCATAGTGGGCACAAAACCAATGCTTTTGTTGCTTTTTCTTACCAGGTCCAGGTGCTTCTTCAGGTCCGAGCTGCGCTTAAATAAATACATAAATCATTGCTTAAAAGGATGTTAAAACTGACAGATTGACCAATATTCCGTAAAAAATCCGTAATTTTGCAAGCCAAATTAAAAATTACTGCATTAATAATCAGCGTTAAATGTCCACAAAGAAAAGAATTCTTTTTATTGCCCAGGAAATGTCGCCGTACCTTGAATTGAGTGATTACGCGGCAATGGTCAATAAAATGGCAATTAAGTCCAATGAGGCTGGCCTGGAAGTGAGAGTGATCATGCCTAGATTTGGAATTATTAATGAGAGAAGACACCGTTTGCACGAGGTCGTAAGATTGTCGGGGATCAACATTGTGATTGACGGGGATGATTACCCGTTGATTATCAAGGTGGCCTCACTGCCTAATGCCCGTCTGCAGGTTTACTTCCTGGATAATGAAGATTATTTTAAGCGTAAGACGGTTTTTGCCGACGAAAACGAGGAGTTTTTCGACGACAACGCAGCCAGAGCAGTCTTCTTTTGCAAAGGAGCCCTTGAAACGGTGAAAAAATTCGGATGGCCTCCGGACATCATTCATTGTAGTGGCTGGATGACCTCCCTGATACCCATGTATCTGAAAACTGCCTACAAGAAGGAACCGGTTTTTGCCAACTCAAAAACCATATATTCGTTGACGCCCAATACGTTCAAGGAAAAGTTAGGCACCACCTTTGTTAAGAAGGCCATGATCAGCAACCAGATCAAGGAAAAAGATATGGAGCTGTTTAAGGAAGGTACCAACACCGCATTGAACAGAGGTGCAGCTAAATACGCTGATGCTGTTGTACTGGCTGGTGATAAGCTGGAGAAAAAAGTGGTGGATGAAGTGAAAGCGGAAAAAGGTAAGATCATTTTACCTTACAAAAAAGACAATGAGGATCTGGGCGATTACCTGCAGTTGTATAACCAGCTGCTGGGTAAATAGCCATTAGAGCATATACGGGCAGTTAACACAATACTCACTAACAACATAACGCGTGAAGATCAATTTAAGGAACCTTAGCTTCTTAGCTACCTATATTACTCTACTGTACGGTGCGACCGGTTGTAACAAATCCACGCTGTTAGGTGGTGGCCTTATTCCTCCGGGCGATTTCGTGAATGCACAGGATACTACCATTTCAGGTATCATTGCTAATAACATTCTCCGGTACGATTCCACCATCAGGAATGGGAATACCGGCTACACACATATACTGGGTTCAATTACTACCGACCCGGTTTTTGGTAAAACACATTCTTTCCTGTACACCCAGGTATCGTTACCCAAGAGCGCCTTTACTTTTGATGGTACCGGGCAAACATTGGATTCTGTTGTACTGTCATTGAGCTATTCCGGCTACAGCGGCGATTCGGCGGCTCCGCAAACATTCCGGGTATACCGCATGTCGGATCCTAAATTTACCATTGATTCCAACTATGCTTACGATAAGCCACAGGCTTATAACCAGGGCGAATTACTGGGTACTGCCACGGTAACCCCGTTGTCGCTCCGCGATTCGGTAAGTGTATATGGCACCAAGGAAACAGCGCAGCTGCGCATTAAGCTGAGCACTGCCTTTGGTAACTCGTTGCTGAGCCAGAAGTCTGATGGCGCATTTGCCACAGATTCCGCTTTCCGGGCTTACCTGAAAGGTTTTGCCGTGGTACCGGATACCAACCTGGGTACCAACCGCAACATGATCTATGTGAATCTGAACAGCACCAATACGAAGCTGACGGTGTTCTATAAAAATACCGAGAATGATTCGCTGCGTGCGGTGATGGCATTTAATCAGTATGCAAGCGCACATGCGACTTATTTTGTACGTAACTACAATGGCTCGCAGGCAGGCCGGTTTATCAATACCAATAACCCCAAAGGCGACAGCATCCTGTTCCTGAATGCCAGCCCTGGCCTGTTTACCAAACTGACAATACCCAACCTGGAAAACTTCCCGGCAGTGTTGATCAACAAAGCAGAACTGGTCATTACACAAATTACTTCTGGTGTAACTGACATGAATAATATTTTTATTGAACCAGGAAGCTTATCTTTACGGCAGTACGGAAACGGGGACTCCACCAAACTCCCGATGGATTATTATACCAGTGGCGGCGCTGCCTACTACGGCGGTACACGTCAGGTGATAACCAACTTTGGAGGTGTACAGGTAGTACAGTATACCTTTAATCTTGCCAACACCGTACAACGTTTTATCAAGAAGCTGGACACGAACAACGGCTTCAAACTGGAAGGTCTTTCTTCACTTGACATGGATGTAAATCGTGTGAAGGCGGGTGGAAGCAATCTATCCCAGTATAATGTTAAGCTCAGAATTATTTATACTAAACCTTAAAACAACTAATCCCGGTTTTTTATGCCTTATTTATTTACATCTGAATCCGTTTCAGAAGGACATCCTGATAAAGTAGCCGATCAGATCTCCGATGCATTGATCGATAACTTCCTGGCATATGACGCAACATCTAAAGTGGCTTGTGAAACGCTTGTAACTACCGGTCAGGTAGTGCTGGCGGGAGAGGTGAAATCGGAAGCTTACCTGGATGTGCAGGATATTGCAAGAGAAGTGATCCGTAAAATAGGTTATACGAAGAGCGAATATATGTTTGAAGCCAATTCGTGTGGTATTCTTTCAGCTATTCATGAGCAATCTCCGGATATTAACCAGGGTGTTGACCGTAAGTCTCCGGAAGAACAAGGCGCCGGCGACCAGGGTATGATGTTCGGTTACGCTACCCGCGAAACTGAAAACTATATGCCACTGGCATTGGATCTGGCCCATAAGCTACTGCTGGAACTGGCAGTGCTCCGTCGCGAAAACAAAGATATTAAGTACCTGCGTCCGGATGCAAAATCCCAGGTGACAATCGAATATTCAGATGACAATAAACCGGTAAGAATCGATTCTATCGTGATTTCTACCCAGCACGACGATTTTGACGCTGATGAAAAAATGCTGGCGAAGATCAAAGAAGATATGATCAATATCCTGATCCCGCGTGTAAAAGCTCAGCTGAAACCTGAATTGCAGAAGCTGTTCGAAGGCTTCAATATCAATCACCACATCAATCCTACCGGTAAGTTCGTTATCGGTGGTCCTCACGGTGATACTGGCTTAACCGGCCGCAAAATCATCGTAGATACCTATGGCGGTAAAGGTGCACACGGTGGTGGCGCTTTCTCCGGTAAAGATCCTTCCAAGGTAGACCGTTCGGCAGCCTATGCTACCCGTCATATCGCCAAAAACCTGGTAGCAGCCGGTGTTTGTGATGAAGTACTGGTACAGGTATCTTATGCTATCGGTGTGGCCAAACCCTGCGGTATCTATGTAAATACCAATGGTACCTCCAAAGTAAAGCTGAACGACGGCGAAATAGCCAGGAAGATTGAAGAAATCTTTGATCTGCGTCCTTATGCTATTGAGCAAAGACTGAAGCTGCGCAACCCTATTTACAGCGAAACAGCTGCTTACGGGCATATGGGCCGCGAACCTAAGGTGGTAACCAAAGTGTTCAATAAAGGTAAGAAACACGAAAAGAGCGTAGAAGTAGAGCTGTTTACATGGGAAAAACTGGACTACGTTGATAAAGTAAAAGCTGCATTCGGTTTATAATCAAAAACGACCTTATGTCAACATATTACAACAGCCGTTTCAAATTTTGAAACGGCTGTTGTATTTTATTAAGTATTTTATCGAACATCTTTCGTTTTTTCCTGTTTTTTTAACGAAAGTCAACCGTTTTTCTAAAATGTGGAAAAGTTTTTCAGATTTTTTTAAAAAAAGTTCAAAAAAAGTTACATATTATTGTTAAAATCACTGTATATTTAATAGTAATATGATTGATTGGCCTGCGTTTCAGGCCCGGTAAGCGCGCTATGGGTTCATTTATTTTAATCGAGTATTGGCTTTTGACAGTATTTTTTTTCTGCAATTGATTGTAACGTCCGAACAGTCATTTTGAGGCAATAATATTTCGGAGGTGACTGCCGTTATGATGCTGTTTTGTATCCAAAATTCTGGATATTCGCAGCCAGAAAAAATAATCGAACCATTTTAATTGTATCCGGAGACAATTTAATCGGGGGCCATTTATTCTTTTGGAATACCGAATCCATATCTGAGAATCAAATTGCAATTACCAATTGGGTAGTTGTGAGCTTTTTATTGAAACCATATAATCATCTGAAAAACCATGAAGCGCAACATCACCTCACGATTGTCTATGTATACATTCGTATCATTTGCAATGGCTGTCATTTTTACAACTGAGAGCTGTAACAAAGCACAAGTAGATGCACTTAAACCGAATAAACCAAAGCAGGATAGCACAAACACCGCTATTACAGCACCGGTAACGGGGAAAGAAATAATTCTTGTACCAGATAAAGACGGAAGACTGGTAGTAGATGGAAGCATCTATAAAGGAGGCGATATCCTGGCGCTTAAAGGCGTGTTTTCAGCAGTTGTATTCAACAATCTGAAAGGCGCTGCAGGCAGTCCTATTATCGTTAAAAATGCGGCAGGCACAGTTACCAAAGTGGGCAATCCGGCCTGGAGCGGTGGTTCCTGGGCAACGGCGCTTAGTTTTGTAAACTGTCATTATGTAAAAGCCGGCGGCGAAAAATCCAAATCCGATTTCATTATCAGCGGAAGCACACAGGCAGGTAAGGAAGCTTACTTCAACCTTACATTAAGTCAGCATACCGACAATTTCGAGGTTAGCAACGTTACCATCCAGAACGGTGGTACTGGTATCTGGGCTAAAACAGATCCGAAAAAAGACGATGCCAGCACCCAGTATCCAAATTCATATATGGAAAATCTGTCCATACATGATGTGGCTATCAGCGGCACCAACAACGAAGCATTTTACATTGGCCACACTGCGCTGTACTGGAACTTAACAGCCAATACACCGTACTACGGCGCTCCATCCGGCTTTGTTGCGGGACAGCAATATGTACAGCCTATTAAGTGGCGCAATGTTAAAATTTATAACAACCAGGTTTCCAATGGAGGCGCGGATGGTATCCAAACCGCTGCTATTGATAAATTGGAAATATATGGTAACACCGTTACCAGCTGGGGCGGTCAGCATAATTCCGGTCATAACGGTGGTATCCTGATCGGTGGCCGTGTAACCAGCAGCAATGTGCACGACAATTATGTTCATGATGGCTGGGGTGAACTGATCCAGTTCTACGGTTCAGGTGAAAATGGTGTTGCTCACATCATTCATAACAACCTCCTGAGAGATAACCAGGGCGACGGTGTTAGCCTGAGAGGAACCAACAACGCAATTGTCCAGATCACCAACAATACCATTGCCAGAGTAGGTGGGGTATCACTGCGTATCAACGGTTACCAGGGCATGACAGGTAAGCAGATCGTGAACGCAAACGCCTTTATACAACCGCGTGTAAACGGAGGTTCTATTGTACCTAACGCATACATCTATACTGAGAATGGTGGCGCATATATAGAAGGTACAGGAGCACTTATCAATACAAAAATCGCGACTGTTACCGCAGCATTGGTTGATGTAAACAATTACTATCAGCCTAAAACCGGTTCTTTATTGCTGACTTCAGGTTTCAGATTAAACTAACAGCAATTGTCGCATATGTTTATAAAATAGAAGCCGTCCTGGTTATAGGGACGGCTTCCTGTTTTCCCGGACATTATTTCCCGGCATTTAAGTACTTCCACATCTGTTCATTCACCTCCTGTGGTTGCTCATAATGCGGCATATGCCCGGCGTTGGCTACCCTACGTATCTCTAAAGTTGGGTATAATGACGTATAGGAGTTTAACTTTTCAACTGGAAAAAAAGGATCCCGGTCACCATAGATCAGGAATATTTTTCCCGGCGATATTTTTTTCAGCAGATAAAGCTGGTTCTGATTCAGCATATACATCCAGGACGATAAAGTAAGCCGCTTATATCCCTGGAAATTCATGAAATATTTTAGTCGTTGTGAATAGCTGTTGAAAAGCGGCTGATTGACAAACTCTTTCCGTTGATTTTCCACAGCCCGGGGATACCAGTAGCCACTCATCAATACATCAGATACAACTGGTATGTACAGGAGTTTACTTGGCTGCAGATCGCCGCTGGCTGCAGGGCCCAGCAACACTATATGTTTCACGCGATCAGGATGTTCACCGGCATAATCGAGCCCTATAGCAGCGCCCATCGACATGGCAATCATGTCAAACGGTTGCCGCAGCTGAAGTGTATCCAGTAGCTGCACCAACTGGTGGCGATACAAATTGAGATCATACGTGGTGTGAGGCCTGTCTGAATATCCTCTGCCATAGAGGTCGTAGGCTAATACCCGGTACCCCTTTGATAAAAGGTAGGGGATATTGAACTGCCAGACCTCCATACCACTGCTGCCACCGCCATGGATCAGCACCAGCAACCGGGCAGTATCGGGGCCGTACAGCTTATAATGAACCAGCCCCTGGTCCAGTTGTATGAAATTTCCGGGCGCCTGTTTCCGGGTGGCATCATTTAACTGAGCAGTTTCCTGCCCGCTTTTAATGAATAGAAAAATCGACGTAAATATTACAACTATTCCCGTAATGATTAATAGCAACCATTTTTTAAATCCGGTCATAACCGATTATCTTTTGTATTGCAGTAACCATTCATAGATATTCATCCCGTTTTCGCGGTATGCCGGGTCGTAATATTGTTCCCAGCAACAATGCTTATGGTCGCCAATGGTCAGCTTTGTGAGCCCTGGTTTATATTTGTTGGTACTATCCGCAAACAATTTGCAGTTTCCCAGGAAAACCGGTTCTTCGCTGCCGCCAAAATACCATACGTGAATATTGTTTTCCGCGGTGATACGGAAGCTCTTCATGTTTTCCGCATCAATGGTGGCGGGCGACATGTTCACCGCTGCGGCTATCCTGGATGCCATTCTCTTATCGGTAACGGCCATTCCCACAGACCATCCACCGGCACTGTAACCGGTGATGTAGATCCTTGTAGAATCTATGGGGTATTTTTTCATCGCATCTGAGATAGCGTTGTACAGGTGCTCCGGCCCAAGCGACCAGCTGGTGGCCAGTGGCGCCATTACAATAAACTCATATTTTTTACCATCCAGTTTGTTGACGGCATCAATGTTTTTGCCTTCATGCATCTGCCTGGCAGCACCTTGCCGGAATATTTTGGTAATATCTGTGCCGGCAATACTTCTGCCGTGCAAACAAACCAGCAACGGGTACCTTTTCCCACTTTTCATATTGTCGGGCGTTTTAAGTAACGCCGGGATATGATGCCAGGGTGTTATCTGTACATCAATCTGTTTGAAAGGTTTCAGGTCCTGTCCTGCCAGCACTGCTGTTTGAAGCAGCAGGCATATAAAAAGAAATATTCTCATCTTTCAATCTTAATTTACCGGATGCCCCATCAGGCACATCCGTTGGCAAACCGCCTCAATTATAAGTGTAATAATACTTCTTCGAGAGAAGTGCCAATAATAGCTTCCAATGCTATTTTAGACTGCCTTACTTCTCTTTCAAGATTTACTTTACGCACCATTTCCGCATTGTAAATGCGATAAGCATCGTTCAGTCCTTCCACTGCTGTGTTCTGATCACCACCGGAAAACTTTTGTTCTACCTGTTTGTAGTGATTGTAGGAATCTTCCAGCAGAGGTAACTGCAGTTCATACAATTGCTTGTTGGCGGCGTAATCTTCATAAGCACGTAAAACGGCAGATTTCAACGCCAGTATTTCACCTTCTTTTTGCAAGTCAAATACTTTGCCGTTAGCCTTGGCTGTTTTTACTTCGTTAGGAATGCTTATTAAATGTCCCAGCGGAACCATGATACCAAAGTTGTACCGTGGGTACAGGGTGTTGTTGTTGGTAGCCCCACTGCCTTTAATGGTGAACTCATTCAGGTTTCCGGCAGCAGTCAGCATGTCCAGCCAACCTGCTTTAGCCCTGTTCTGGTCGTATTTGGTAATTTCCTTTTTAATATCCAATGCTTTGATCTGCGGGTTGTTCATGGCAAGTTCCACCAGTCTTTCTTTCAATCTGCTTACGGTAGGTAAGTCGGCCGGCAGTCTCAATATAATACTGGTATCTGCCCGCTGTGCCTGCGCTACAGTACCTGTAATTGCTGCCAATAAAAAGAATAATACACGTTTCATGTTGTGATATTTGGAGATGATAAATATTTTAATTTTATAGAGATACCATTCAGTCCGTAATAAAGCAGGGCAGACTCAATGAGCCCGGACGACTCCTGCGCGTAAATGCTGACTACCATTGCAAACATCACACAGATGATCAGCAGGGTATATTGTTTCTCGGTTTCTGTTTTACTCCGGAAGTAATTTGCCACGGTATACTGCATCACCAGGAAAATGTTAAAGCAAACCAGTATCAGCCCGATGTATCCCTGTTCCAGCACCGTACGCAGGTAACCGCTGTCCGGAGGAAAGCCATCCAGTTCACTGCCGGATCCGGGTTCACAGCTGAGAAAGCCGCCGCCGATAGGGTGGCTGTAGATATAAGGTTGAATGCGATGCCTGTTTACTTCACGAACATTCAAAGACGCATCTTCTGAGCCCGAAAAAGCTGTTCTTATCCTGATAATGGTGGGATTGCCATGGAAAGGACCAAACATCACCACCAGGAATGCAAAAACAAATACTAGGGCGCCGATCACGGTATTTTTATTATGCAGGTTTACAAACAACATAATAACAAGCCCCATAGGCACCATCACGTAGGCGGTACGCGTACCCGAATATCCCAGCGCCATAAATTGCAGTACCAGCGATATTAACAGCAATACTTTCTGATGTACCGGCACCATTTTATTGGAGCTCGTCAGCAGCACAATATTCATGATACAGCCACAGGCCATGATAACACCAAATACAGCGGGATCAGACACGAAAGAGAAAATACGTATACCCGTGAGGATGATCACTGTTTTGAACTTTTCCGGATACCTGGCTATAAACGCTTTTTCGAAAGGCATTAACCCAAACCACTGCTGTATACATGCATAAAACGCTGCCAGCGTGAGTATGATAATCCAGAATTTGATAAATACTTTCAGATCATCCATATTCCTGATCATCTTCATCACCAGGTACAACATAATCATGTTCCGCACATACACTCTTGCGAACGTGCTCCAGCCATGGCGGTCATGCACATAGGCCGGGTTAAAAAACTGCAAGAGGATGAAACCGGCATATATGTAAAAAGTAATCAGCACCGGATCCCGCAAAAAGTCGACTTTCCTGATACTTTTATCGCCAGGTTTTAACAAGCTGCCCAGTAAGGTGATTAACACCACTGCATCTATCAGTACGCCTACAGGCATTTCCGAACCGGACATCCGTTCCAGTACCCGTACGGTTAGCGCCACCACGCAGGTGATATAATAGCCCGCCCGGTAGTTGAGTATGGAAACGCCCGCCACTGTGAGCCCAACAGCCAAACCTATCAGCAGCATGGTATATTTGACATCCTGCGCACTGAGGTAGGCGATAATCGGGATTAATACTACCCACGAGGTAATAATAAACAGCTGATAGATATTTTTCTTCGCAAATTCCACTGACGATGATTTATAAGAATACTATTTTAACTGCCATAGCGATAATAGTCAGCGCTATGAAAATCACGATCAGCAACTGATGCAGATGTTGATCTATTGGTTTCTTTTTTGATTGTGTTTTCATATTAAACTGATGCTGCTGCTTTTTTTGGTGTATGATGTTCCCCGAACTTCCCCGCGAAAAGGAAGCTTAATCCCAGCCGCATACATATCCTGTATACTATGATAGAGAGGAAAAGGGATGACGGAATAAGTATTCCCAGTAATACCACACCATTATCTACACCCAACTGCAGTAATACTGCACGCAACAGGGCGAAAATGCTTACATGTAACAGGTAAATGTAAAGGGAGTAATGACCTATTACATTCAAAAATTCAAGTCGCTTTATTTTTGCCAGCCAGGACGATAAGAGTATTACAAACAAACAGCCATTCAATGCCACGAGCATATACACGTATAAGTTCATATCCTGGTGGTACAGGTAATACCATTGGAGCAGGCCGAACAGCGGCGTTAACAGCACCAGGTTTACCGGGTTGGCAAATTTCTGTTGTGTTTCCTCCAGGAAAAAATAGCCGGCTGCGGTATCCCCGATAGCGAAGAAAATATAATGCAATGCGATATCATAAAAAGTACTGAAACTCCGCACATAGGGGGCAATGCCCAACAGTACCAATCCCACCAGCAGCTGCCATATTTTTTTGCGGCCGGTAATGCCCGATACAATAGTATAAAGCATGGTTACATTGAACAATGCAAATAAGTACCAGAGCTGATCCAACGTTCTTGGTTGCAGGAATATATTCAGAAAATCCCTGACACTGCGTTCTGAATTCGCAAATCTCGAAAACACAATCTGCAGGCTGATTTGTATAACCGCCCATAACAGATAGGGATATAGCAGGGTATTGATTTTTTGAAATGTAAAATTGCGTACCCCTCTTTTGGCAACACTTCTGCTGAAAAAGATACCTGAAAGCAGGAAGAAAAGCGGCATGCGAAAACTATATAACATATCGTTGGTGGCCAGCACTCCATTGGGTAATGAAACGCCCGCCGCCACCAGGCCATACGCAATATGTCTGTATACTACCAGCAAAATGGCAATGCCTTTTGCGTAGTCTATCCAGGCATAACGTGCGTCATTTTTCTCTGGCCGGAAATTGAATATGTCAAAATTTTTTTGCAGCGTCATAATAAAACGATCATAGTTCAATGAAATCTTCTTTAACGTCATTTAAGACTGCTCCAAGAAATTTATCTCCCAATGATTCCAGGAATTCTGATGATTCCCGGTCAATTTGTTTCATTTTTAAATGAGAAGAGAAAATTGCAATTACGCCTTCAGCATATGCGGATAATTCACGGCTGTCTGTAAAATCATTCAGCGGAGCGCCTTCCATTAAAATATAATCATAATGTTTTTTCAGCTCGCCCAGGTAATTCAGCAGGTGATTAGGCGGCAGTATTTCCGAAGGGGTGTAGTCTC